>SCPN01000216.1_pt1 | contig 249629 bp, 442 predicted proteins | sample 6106831 | NCBI WGS metagenome assembly SCPN01 (sample SAMN10720447, study PRJNA508395) | human gut metagenome | isolation source: Participant 1, 0 month
GTCGCCGAAGGAGACTTAGAAAGATTCCACGCCTTACGAGGCCGGATCTGAAAAGAGGCGGCGCCGCTCTAACCGTGAGTTGAGACGGAGGGCGTTTCCATCGTTGCGCATGAGATGGACACGAATGGTATCGATTACCTGACCTATCTGTTTGATGTGTGCGATATTCTGCCGGAAGATCTGCCTTATCTCGGTATCTTAAAGGCAGTGCTGGGATATGTGGATACGGACAATCATTCCTACGCGGCGCTTGCCAATGAGATCAATATGTACACCGGAGGAATCGGCAGCATCGGCATCTACCCGAACGTCAAAAGCAGGGCGAAATCGGACTTTACTATGAGGTGCGCACGAAAGTGCTCGCATCGAGACTGCCGGATGCAATGCGCTTGATTAAGGAGATCCTTCTGACCTCGCATCTGTCGGATGAGAAGAGGCTCTATGAGATACTGGCACAGTTAAAGTCGAGATTACAGGCGGGACTGAGCGCTTCCGGACATTCCGTGGCATATACGAGAGCGCTGTCGTATTTTTCGGCGGCTGCCTACTGCCAGGACGCGACGGCGGGCATTGCCTGCTACCGTGTGATCATGCGGATTACGAGGAGCATGTTGAGGAGAAAAAGCAGCAGCTGATGGAGAAGCTGTTCTCCCTTGTGAAAACCATTTTTATAGCGGAGCGTATGCTGGTGAGTGCAACCTGCGAGGAGTCGGAGATCCCGGCGGTGACGCAGGCGTCGGCTGCATTGAAAAATGTATTGTATGTGCCGGATCAGCCGGGTAAGAATCGCTCTATGCCGTCCTATCCGCTGGCAAAAAAGAACGAGGGATTTATGGATGCATCCCAGGTGCAGTATGTGGCGCGTGCCGGAAATTATGCCGCACACGGCTTTTCCTATCACGGGGCGCTCCGCATCTTAAAAGTAATTTTAGGATACGATTACCTGTGGATCAATGTCCGCGTCAAGGGCGGCGCTTATGGCTGCATGAACGGATATATGAGGAACGGAGATACGTATTTTGTGTCCTACCGGGATCCGAATCTCTCTGCAACGAATGAGATTTATGACGGCATTCCGGCGTACCTTGAGAAGTTTGATGCCGATGAGCGCGAGATGACAGGATATATCATCGGAACGATCAGCGATATGGACACGCCGATGAACCCGAGCGCGAAGGGTGCGCGTTCGATGACAGCCTATCTGCAGGAGCTGGACTACGAGACGCTTTCAAAGGAGCGGAGCCAGATTATCGGGGCACAGCCGGCGGACATCCGCGCATTGAAGAGCCTTTGATTGCGTCGGTGCTCTCGAGACGGCAGCCTGTGTGTGATCGGCAATGAAGATGTGCTGACATCGGAAAAACAGATGTTTGAGACACTTGAGAGCCTGACCTGATGCGGGGCGGGGAAAACAGTACAGAAACGAGGAGAACGATGAAAGATAATTTTAAATCCGGATTTGTGACGATTATAGGAAGACCGAATGTGGGAAAATCGACGCTGATGAATCATCTGATCGGTCAGAAGATTGCTATCACGTCGAACAAGCCGCAGAACGACCAGAAACCGCATCCAGACCGTGTATACGGATATGGAGCGCGGACAGATTGTGTTTTTGGATACGCCGGGCATTCATCAGGCGAAGAATAAGCTTGAGAGTATATGGTGAATGTGGCGGAGCACACGCTTCGGAGGTGGATGTCATTCTCTGGCTGGTGGAGCCGTCCACGTTTATCGGGGCAGGCGAGCAGCATATCATAAAGCAGCTAAAGAAGACGAAAACGCCGGTCATCTTAATTATCAACAAGGTGGATACCGTGGAGCGGGAAGATCCTGAGTATATCGATGCTTACCGCAAGGTGTTTGATTTTGCAGAGATCGTTCCGGCATCGGCGCTCCGGGAACAGAATCTGGATACGGTTGTGGACGTGATTTTCAAGTACCTGCCGTACGGACCGATGTTCTATGACGAGGAGACGGTTACAGACCAGCCGGAACGCGCCATTGTCGCGGAGATTATCCGTGAGAAGGCGCTTCATGCTCTGGATGATGAGATCCCGCACGGCATCGCGGTCTACATTGACCGGATGAAGGAGCGGAGAGGGCAGAACATCATCGACATCGATGCAACGATCGTCTGTGAGCGCGATTCCCACAAGGGCATCATCATCGGAAAAGGCGGTCGATGTTAAAAAGATCGGATCGAACGCCCGCTACGAGATGGAGCGGCTTTTGGATACGCAGGTGAACTTAAAACTGTGGGTGAAGGTGCGCAAGGACTGGCGCGACAGCGAACTGATGATGAAGAACTTCGGGTACAATAAAGACGATATCTGATACTGCCAATTTTTTGCTGGTATAATGGCGGAGCCATCGGAGAACCTAATCTTAGAGGCGGGAAGCGTCAAAGAAACGGAGGATATGCCGATGGAGGAAGCCTGGAGAGACTTTTTAGTATCAGGAAGAGTGACTGATTACCTGCGCTACCGGAATGCAGTGGATGTGCAGGAGAGCAGTAATATTTTGGCGGGGGAAGAGCAGCCGGATGGGAAACAATATTGTGGTGACCGGGATGGTCTTACAGGTAATGCCGATTGGCGAATATGACAAGCGGATTACACTGCTGACAAAAGAAAGAGGGAAGATCACAGCATTTGCGCGGGGAGCGAGGCGGCCGAACAGCCAGCTTCTCGCAGCTGCCAATCCGTTTTGCTTCGGAGAGTTCGAGCTGTTCGAGGGAAGAAGTGCTTACACGCTTGCCAGAGCGACGATTCAGAACTATTTCCGGGAGCTGACCGGGGATTTTGATGCTACATATTACGGGTTCTATTTTCTGGAATTTGCGGATTATTATTGTCAGGAAAATAACGATGAGCGCGAGATGCTAAAGCTTTTGTACCAGTCGCTGCGCGCCCTTGCGAGCAGTGCCTACGACAACCGGCTGGTGCGCGCGGTGTTTGAACTGAAGGCGCTGGCGGTAAACGGCGAGGCTCCGAATGTGTTTTCCTGTCTTTCCTGCGGCAGCAGGGAGCATCTGACCTGGTTTTCCGTCAAGCGCGGCGGGATTCTCTGTGCAGAATGCCGCAATGAGGCGCCGGATGCGGTGGAATTGAATGAATCCACCGTCTATACCATGCAGTACGTGATCTTGGCGCGGATTGAAAAATTATATACGTTTTCCGTGAGCGGGCAGGTGCTGGAAGAACTGACCAGACTTTTGCGCAGCTATTTTGGCGTGTACGTGGGACACGCCTTCAAGTCGTTAAAGATACTTGAGGATGCGGAAAAGGTTGAAATCATGTTTTTAAAATAGTATAATATCACCGATACTTTTTCAGAAAGAATGGAGATTATGTGATGAAGAGATTAGTGTGCACGGTCTGCAGTGTACTGTTGTGTGTGGGACTTCTCTCCGGATGCGGTACCTCGCTGGAGGGAGAGGAAAGTGTCGTGTACGTGGGAAAGAAAGGCGTGATAGAGTCGCTGGATGTGGAGTCGCTCGATCAGTCCTACTACGATGAGACGGAACTGAAGTCCTATGTGGATGCAGAGGTGAAAGATTACACCGCGGAGCATGGCAAAAATGCAGTCGAGGTGGAGAGCCTTAAGGTGGAAGACGGTGTGGCGAAGCTTAAGATGAAGTACAAGACACCGGAGGATTATACCGCGTTTAACGGAATTGAACTCTATCAGGGGAAAGTCGTTGCTTCCCTGGCGGCAGGATACGTCTACGACGGGGAGTTCGCCCGCGTGGAGGAAGGCAAGGTTGTGGGAGCTGCCACAAAACAGGATATTTACTCTGAGGATGATTTGAAAGTTGCCATCATCCGTGCCAATACGGATGTGAAGGTGGACGGTGAGATCTGCTATGTCTCCTGTCAGAATGTGAAGCTGACCGGAAAAGACAGTGTGTCGATCCGTGACGGATATTATCTTGAGACGGGAAGCGTGACGGCATCCGTGGATGTGACCGGACAGGAGAGCGTCGGGACCGAGCAGCTTTCGGGAACCGAACAGATGGAGATGACCGGGGAGCCGGTGAATGCGGATGATACCGAGCAGACAGAGGCGGCGGCCGGTGACGGTTCGTTCGAGACAGACGTATATACTTTCATTGTCTACAAATAAACATATCACAATATAACCTAAGAAAGGCGAGGAATTTAGAATGGAAAAATCAATGGACAAAATCGTGGCGCTGGCAAAATCAAGAGGTTTCGTATATCCGGGATCGGAGATTTACGGCGGTCTTGCAAATACCTGGGATTACGGCAATCTGGGCGTTGAGCTTAAAAACAACGTAAAGAAAGCCTGGTGGCAGAAGTTTATCCAGGAGAATCCGTACAATGTCGGTGTGGATTGTGCGATCCTGATGAATCCGCAGACCTGGGTAGCATCCGGACATCTGGGTGGTTTCTCTGATCCGCTGATGGACTGTAAAGAATGCCATGAGCGTTTCCGGGCAGATAAGATTATCGAAGACTACGCGGAGGAGAAGGGCATCACCTTACAGAGCTCCGTGGACGGATGGACCCAGGAGGAGATGAAGAATTTCATCGAGGAGAACCAGGTTCCGTGCCCGAGCTGCGGCAAGCACAATTTTACAGATATCCGTCAGTTCAACCTGATGTTCAAGACATTCCAGGGCGTAACGGAGGATGCTAAGAATACCGTATATTTAAGGCCGGAGACAGCTCAGGGTATTCTTTGTAAACTTTAAGAATGTACAGAGAACATCCCGCAAGAAGATTCCGTTTGGAATCGGTCAGGTCGGTAAGTCCTTCCGTAACGAGATCACTCCGGGTAACTTTACCTTCCGTACGAGAGAGTTTGAGCAGATGGAGCTGGAGTTCTTCTGCAAACCGGGCACCGACCTTGAGTGGTTCCAGTACTGGAGAGGCTTCTGCCGCGACTGGCTGATCTCCCTCGGCATCAAGGAAGACGAGATGCGTCTGCGCGATCACGATCCGGCAGAACTTGCATTTTACAGTAAGGGAACAACGGATATCGAGTTCCTCTTCCCATTCGGCTGGGGCGAACTCTGGGGTATCGCAGACCGTACCGACTACGACCTTGGCAGACATCAGGAGACGTCCGGTCAGGATCTTACCTACTTTGACGACGAGAAGAACGAGCGTTATCTGCCGTACGTCATCGAGCCGTCTCTGGGAGCAGACCGTGTGGTTCTGGCATTCTTATGCGCGGCTTACGATGAGGAGAACATCGGTACCGAGGAGAAGCCGGATATGAGAACCGTGCTTCACTTCCATCCGGCCATCGCACCGGTTAAGATCGGTATTCTTCCGCTGTCCAAGAAGTTAAACGAGGGCGCAGAGAAGATTTTCGCACAGCTCTCAAGAAATATAACTGTGAGTTCGATGACAGAGGCAATATCGGTAAGAGATACAGAAGACAGGATGAGATCGGAACTCCGTTCTGCGTAACCTACGACTTTGACTCTGAGAACGACGGTGCTGTGACCGTGCGTGACCGTGATACGATGGAGCAGGAGCGCATCAAGATCGAGGAACTGGATGCTTACTTTGCACAGAAGTTTGCGTGGTAGGCAGATGGAAGATAAAAAGTTTTGGAATGCCGTATCGTATGAGGTTGTGATTGCAGCCGGCCTGATCGTCTGGTTTCTGACAGGCAGGGCGTTAGACCTGCAGGGCTGGTCATCGGCATGGAATGCGATGGACTATTCCATGGGAACGGGATCAAGGCTTCTCATCGGTAGCATTTACCGCCTGTTTTACGGAGAGTATCTGGATTACACGGTGGCATACAAATACGTCGCCGTGGGAACGATGCTCACGATACTGGTGCTTGCCATTGTGCTGGGGAGAATGATCCGTCTTGCCGTCGCTAAGAACGATCAGATCCGGCACGCCGTCTTTGGGGCGGTGGCGCTGTACCTTGTCGCACCGTTTTCGATTGCCTATGTGTGGAACGATCAGAATTTAGGCAGACTGGATGTCTACATGCTGTTGGTTGCACTGCTGGCACTGTTTGTTGGTCTTACGATTAAGAATACATATGTGAAGTGTGTCTGCTATACCGTGCTCGGTGTCGTGGGACTTGCCATTCACCAGGGATTTGCATTTTTGTATTATCCGATTGTCTTTTCGGTGATGGTATATGACGTGTTTGAGGAAAACAGGGTGCATGCCGGCAGGTTTGCCGCCGCGTTTGTATCCGGCCTCATCAATGTGGCGGTAGCGGTGTATTTTCAGTTTTTCAGCAGTATCCATTTTGACAGTGCGAAGGAACTTGTGACATTTCTGGAGGGGAGAACGAACCTCACTATTTCGGAATATGCGCTTGATATTGAGTATTTTCTGAAAATGGATTACCAGCTGAAGGAGATTACACCCCAGTTTTACAAATATGATGCGCCGATCCGGCATGCGCTGTTGGTTCTTCTGTTGTTGCTGCCGGTGCTTGTGTGGTGTTTTCAGATTTACCGGGATGTCTTTGGCTGGCAGAAAAAGAGCAATGTGAAGTGGTATGCATCGCCGTATTTTTACATGCTGCTAAGCCAGCTGTGTTTTGTGCCGATGTTCGTGATCCACACGGACTGGGGCAGACATTTTGCACCGCTCTTTGCCATGCAGATTTTTATGTTTCTGTTCTATGCGGCGAAGGGAGAGCCGGCGATGGTTTACGCGTGTGAGAATATGTGCGGCAGGATGAAGAAGCATCCCTGGATCTTTGTCGTGTCGATCCTCTGGATCGCAAAGCTCGACAGCTTCGGGGCTAGAGATTTCTTGAAACAGGCAACGTATCTGTTTGATTTCCTGCAGCGTGGGTTTTTATCAACTGAATCGGACTGGAAAAGAAGGGCGGAACCGGAGATTGCGGTTCTGCCTTTTACGTTTTGACTTTCCACAGACGTAACATAAAATTGTTCCACATCATGGAACAAGGTTTTGAATTGTGAAATTGTGACAAAAAACAGCAAAAAGAGACGAAAATAATTGTTGCTATTTAGCAAAAGTATGATATTATAGATGTGTGCGTTTTGGGAGACGTACATTCGTTTGCGGAATTATGGCAGGGGTTGGCTCTGACATAGTTACATAGTAAGTATAGTTTAGGAGGAATTAGCAAAATGGCGAACAAATGGGTTTATATGTTTAGCGAAGGCGACATGACAATGAGAAACCTTCTCGGTGGTAAGGGTGCTAACCTCGCTGAGATGTCAAGCATCGGCCTTCCTGTTCCACAGGGATTTACAATTACAACAGAGGCTTGTACTCAGTACTATGAGGATGGCCGCAAGATTAACGACGAGATCATGGCACAGGCTATGGACGGCGTTAAGAAGATGGAAGAGATTAATGGCAAGAAGTTCGGTGATTTGAAGAATCCGCTTCTTGTATCTGTACGTTCCGGTGCAAGAGCTTCCATGCCTGGTATGATGGACACCATCTTAAACCTGGGCTTAAACGAAGACGTAGTAGCAGCAATGATCGCAGGAAACCCGGATCCGGCATTCGAGCGTTTCGTATATGACTCTTACAGACGTTTCATTCAGATGTTCTCAGACGTTGTAATGGAAGTTGGTAAGAAGTATTTTGAACAGCTTATTGATAAGATGAAGGAAGAGAAGGGTGTTCAGTACGACATCGACCTCACCGCTGCTGACTTAAAGACTCTGGCAGAGCAGTTCAAGGCTGAGTACAAGAATCAGCTGGGCAATGACTTCCCGTCTGATCCTGTTGAGCAGTTAAAGCTTGCAATCGAGGCTGTATTCCGTTCCTGGGACAACCCGCGTGCTAACGTTTACCGCCGCGACAACGATATCCCGTACTCCTGGGGTACTGCAGTAAACGTAATGCCTATGGTATTCGGTAACTTAAATGATGAATCCGGTACAGGTGTTGCATTTACACGTGATCCGGCAACCGGTGAGAACAAGCTTATGGGTGAGTTCTTAATCAATGCACAGGGCGAGGACGTTGTTGCAGGTGTCCGTACACCTATGCCGATCGCTCAGATGGAGCAGGAGTTCCCGGAGGCATACGCTGAGTTCTTAAAGGTTTGCGAGACTCTTGAGAACCATTATCATGATATGCAGGATATGGAGTTCACTGTTGAGAACAAGAAGCTCTACATGTTACAGTGCCGTAACGGTAAGAGAACAGCTCCGGCTGCATTAAAGATCGCCTGCGATCTCGTAGATGAGGGACACAAGACAGAGGAAGAGGCAGTATTGATGATCGACCCGCGTAACCTCGATACACTGCTTCATCCGCAGTTCGATGCTGCTGCATTAAAGGCTGCTACACCGATGGGCAAAGGTCTTGGAGCATCTCCTGGTGCTGCCTGCGGTAAGATCGTATTCACTGCAGAGGATGCAGAGGCTTGGAATGCAAGAGGAGAGAAGGTCGTATTAGTACGTCTTGAGACATCTCCGGAGGATATCACCGGTATGAAGGCTTCCCAGGGTATCTTAACTGTTCGTGGCGGTATGACTTCTCATGCTGCAGTAGTTGCACGTGGTATGGGTGCTTGCTGTGTATCCGGATGCGGCGACATCGCTATGGACGAGGAGAATAAGAAGTTTACACTGGCCGGCAAAGAGTTCCATGAGGGAGACTGGATCTCCATCGACGGTACAACCGGTAATATCTATGATGGCGAGATCAAGACTGTTGACGCTACCATCGCAGGCGAGTTCGGACGTGTTATGGCATGGGCTGACAAGTACAGAACATTAAAGGTTCGTACCAATGCGGATACTCCGGCAGATGCAAAGAAAGCTCGCGAGCTAGGCGCAGAGGGCATTGGCCTTTGCCGTACCGAGCATATGTTCTTCGAGGGCGACCGTATCGACGCATTCCGTGAGATGATCTGCTCCGATACCGTAGAAGAAAGAGAAGCTGCCCTTGATAAGATTCTTCCGTATCAGCAGGGTGACTTTGAGAAGTTATACGAAGCACTGGAAGGCTGCCCGGTAACCATCCGTTTCCTGGATCCGCCGTTACATGAGTTCGTTCCGACCGAGGAAGAGGACATCGAGAAGCTTGCAAAAGCTCAGGGCAAGTCTGTTGAGACAATCAAGAACATCATCGCTTCTCTGCATGAGTTCAACCCGATGCTGGGACACCGTGGATGCCGTCTGGCAGTTACCTATCCGGAGATTGCCAAGATGCAGACCAAGGCTGTCATCCGCGCAGCAATCAACGTAAAGAAAGCTCATCCGGACTGGACTGTAAAGCCGGAGATCATGATTCCGCTTGTATGCGAAGTAAAAGAGTTAAAGTATGTGAAGAAGGTTGTTGTTGATACTGCTGACGCTGAGATTGCAGCAGCAGGTGTAAAGCTTGAGTATGAAGTAGGTACCATGATCGAGGATCCCGAGAGCAGCCCTGACTGCAGACGAGATCGCAAAAGAAGCTGACTTCTTCTGCTTCGGTACCAACGACCTGACCCAGATGACCTTTGGCTTCTCCCGTGATGACGCAGGCAAGTTCTTAGGTGCTTACTACGATGCTAAGATCTACGAGAACGATCCGTTCGCAAAACTGGATCAGACTGGTGTCGGCAAACTCATGGAGATGGCTATCAAACTTGGCAAGCCGGTAAATCCGAAGCTTCATGTAGGTATCTGTGGAGAGCACGGTGGAGATCCGTCTTCCGTAGAGTTCTGCAACAAGATTGGTCTGGACTATGTATCCTGCTCACCATACCGTGTTCCGATCGCAAGACTGGCCGCAGCACAGGCAGCAATCGCAAACAAATAAATCATATGCGTTATTTTTAGGAGAAGGTAATGTATAGATAGGGAAAAGGACAGTCACACATGTATGTGTGTGGCTGTCCTTTTGCGCTTTTGCTATATTGACTTTTTCTAAAATGAGAAATATAATAAGGATCAAACGAGTAGCAGACTAGCGTAAATCCAGTTTTGGCTGCTCGTTTTTATTTTTATAAGTTAATATAATGTCATAAAAAGTGTGTAGCTTATCAGCGTAAGTCCAGCTTGTGAGATAGGTACACATTTTTTGCGGAAAAACAAGGAGGATTATATGACAGAGAGTAACAAAATGAGGGAAATGCCGATAAATAAGCTCATGGTGCAGATGGGAATACCGATGATCTTATCAATGGCATTGCAGGCGGTCTATAATATTGTGGACAGCGCCTTTGTCGGAAACATGAAGGTGGGAAGCGAAGCAGCACTGAATGCACTTACGCTGGTATTTCCAGTTCAAATGCTTATGGTGGCAGTTGGAATCGGAACGGGTGTGGAACAAATGCACTTCTGGCAAGAACACTGGGACAGGGAAATAGTAAAAAGGCGGCGAAGGTCGCAGGAAACAGTTTATTTCTCGGAGTAATCATTTATGTGGTATGTCTGTTATTTGGAATTTTGGGAGTAAAAGCATATATTTCATCCCAGACAGTTGATCCGGAAGTCATTTCCATGGGAACAAGTTATTTGAGGATATGCTGTATGATTTCATTCGGCATTATTTTCTTTTCCTTATTTGAAAAGTTATTGCAGGCAACCGGACGTTCTCTATATTCGACCATCGGTCAGGTTGTGGGAGCCGTGGTCAATATTATTCTTGATCCAATTATGATCTATGGTATCGGACCGGTTCCTGAAATGGGAGTAGAAGGTGCTGCCTATGCGACGGTGATCGGTCAGGTGGCATCCGCGGTATTGCTGTTTATGTTCCATATGAAATTGAATCAGGAATTTGAGCATGGAGTGGAGTACATGAAGCCGGATGCCGGTATCATAAGAGAAATCTATGCGATCGGACTTCCGGCGATCATTGCGCAGGCGCTGATGTCGATCATGGTGTATGTGATGAACCTGATTCTGAAGTTCAGCCCTTCTGCACAGACCGCATACGGACTGTTCTATAAAGTCCAGCAGTTTGTGTTGTTCTTAGCATCTCGGACTCAGAGATGCAATTACACCAATTATTGCTTTTGCTTATGGAATGGGAAGCAAAAAGAGAATCAAGGACGGAATAAAATACGGTCTCCTGTATACAACGGCGCTGATGATTTTTGTATCATTATCACGGAAGTGTTCCGGAGCATTTGCGACACTGTTTAATGCCGGGCAATCCAGAGAATATTTTATTGGAGCGATGCGGATTATCTCCATCAGCTTTATCTTTGCCGGAATCAATGTGGCATATCAGGGCATTTATCAGGCTTTGGACGGAGGTATCGAGTCACTGGTGATTTCGCTGCTCAGACAGCTTGTCATCATATTGCCGCTGGCAGGAATTTTTTCAATCTTTGCAAGAAATGGTCAGATGGGCATCTCACTGATCTTGTGGGCATTTCCGATCACGGAGATGATAGCGTGTCTGGTGGGCTATGTATTTTTAAAGGGAATCAGAAAAAATAAAGTGGAGCGTTTAAGTTAGGGAGGAATTGAGATGGCAAAAAGAATCATTACAATCAGCAGAGAATTTGGAAGCGGCGGACGGTTCATCGGAGAGGAAGTGGCAAAGAAGCTGGGAATTGCCTATTACGATAAGGATATCATCGGTCAGATTGCAGAGAAGTCAGGATTTTCTACGGAGTACATAAAGGAAAATGCGGAACTCTCTCCAAAGAAGGGTTTGTTTGGCTATGCTTTTGCCGGACGCGACCTTACCGGAAAATCCGTGGAAGATATGGTGTACGAAGCGCAGAGAAAGGTGATTCTGGAGATTGCAGAAAAGGAGAGCTGCGTCATTATAGGAAGAAATGCAGATTTTATACTGAAAGACAGGGATGATGTGCTGAATGTGTTTATTCATGGAGATATGCCGGAAAAAGTGCAGCGCATCTGCAGGCTGTACCATGTCACCGAAGCCGAAGCAGTAAAATGATGGCGGATATTGATAAAAGACGTATGACAAATTATCGTTTTTACACGGAGCAGAAATGGGGAATGGCGGGCAATTATACACTGTCTATGAACAGCTCCAGGCTGGGGTATGAGATGTGTGAGAAAATGATTATGGATTGTACAAAAGCTGGCGTTGCGCACTCTTGTATTTGTACGTCTCAGGTTTTATAATGCCCTGCAGGACGATATCTTCTTGTTGTTACACCGGCCTATGCATGGAGAATTCCAAGAATTGTGAGAGACTGGATGATCGGCACCGAATTTAAAGATGTCAGGCAGGTATGGCTGTGACCGGGAGATTTGCGGGGAACCGGGCGCTGGCGGCGGTGGGAAGCTGCCAGCGTCCGGTCGGCATATTTGTAAGCATATTCTGGTTATCTGCTATTTTACAGATTTTACAACAAAGGAAAACGCCAGCACGACGATGCCAAGGACTACAAGAATGACACCGTTGCACGGTTTAACGTCTTTGGTGTGGCCTTATTGGCGAATACGGATGCGATTCTCGCCCAGAGGAACGTGAACACCACGCACAGAAGAAAGATTGTCCAGTCGGGAGCGCCGCCGATGGCAAAGTGCGACACGGCTCCGGTGAGAGCGGTGAAAGTCATGATAAATACGCTCGTGCCAACCGCAGTTTTTAACTCATAGCCCAGCACAGAGGTTAAAATTAAGAGCATCATCATGCCGCCTCCGGCACCGATGAAACCGCAGATAAATCCGATGATCACGCCGCAGACAACCGACTGGACGGCACGTTTTTTTGCGGAGACCTGCGCCATGGATTCTTTTGTCGTCATGACAGGTTTTACGATGAACTTGATGCCGAGAAGAAACGTCATGAAGACGGAAAAATTCCCCATGGTGGTGGACGGGACAAGGCTTGAGATGTAGCTTCCGATGACGGTGAAGATTAAGACGCTCACCATCATAATCACTCCGTTGCGGATATCCAGATTTTTGTTTTTACCATAGACGTAGGCGGAGACGGCGCTTGCAAGCACGTCGGAGGAGAGGGCGATGCCGACTGCCATATAGGGGTCAACATCCAGAAAAGTGATTAACATCGGGCTGATGACGGCGGCTGCGCTCATTCCGGCGAAGCCGGTGCCGAGTCCGGCGCCCATGCCGGCAAAAAAGGTGACGAGTATCGTGAATAATAATGTCATATCAGTGTTCCTCCTCTAACATGTGATCCAGATTCTGCTCCATCTGGTGAATACTTTCTGCGAGCTGCTTTCTGGCAGCGTCGTCGATGTGCGCCAGAAGACTGTTCATAAAGCGGTTCTGAAGGGTGCGCCCCTGTTCGATGACAGCGCCGGCTTTGTCTGTGCAGAGCAGATGGGTCTTCCTGCGGTCGTCTGTGTCCGCCTCACGTCGCAGATAATCTTCACCGACGAGCTTGTCTACGTTGATCGATACGAGGTTGGCTTTGATCTTGCGGACTTCCACAATATCGCGTGCGGTGGTATATTCCGGGTTGTTCGCCAGAAACATCAGAATATCGAACGCGGTCTGCGGGAGATTCAGTTCGTGGCACAAAGGTCTGCATACAGCACTGTAGGCAGCCGATAGCTCATGGTAATTTCAATACCGGTATTCATAAGTAAATGCTCCTTTCAATGGGATAAAATAATACTTCACGTATGCAATATATATATGGAAAGGTCTCGCATACATATACTTCATGTACGAATACTTCACATATGAATGGTTCATATATGAAGCATATTAACACGACACATCCGGATTGTAAAGAGAAACATATTTGACAAATTCCGGATTCCGGTGTTACAATAGGATACGGAAAGAGCGTTAGCATATTATATTCGTATAATCTGCTGGTGCTCTTTTTTTGTGTTGTGGAGACACTCGCATGCAAAGGAAGGATGAATGAAAATGAAAAAAGAAGATAGAGAGATATTTTTAAAACAGATATTCTGGGAGGTTGTGGGAAGTGCGTTTATCGCTGGCGGTATTTACAATTTTGCGGTGCAGGCGGGATTCCCGATGACCGGATTTTCAGGTATCTCGATCATTTTATACCAGCTGTTCGGCGTGCCGATCGGATTTTCCACGATACTGCTGAATATACCGGTGGCAATATTGTGCTATCGTCTGCTGGGAAGACACTTTTCTTCAGCTCACTGCGCTGTATGCTGATTTCTTCCCTGATGATTGACTATGTCGCGCCACTGTTCCCGGTTTACTCGGGAGACCGTCTGCTTGCGGCACTCTGTACCGGTGTGTTTGCCGGACTGGGATATGCGGTGATTTACATGCAGAATTCCTCGACCGGCGGTTCCGACTTTATTATTATGGCGGTCAAGAATCTGAAGCCGTACTGGTCTGTCGGGAAAATTTCGTTCGTGACGGATGTGATCATCATTCTTCTGGGTGGATTTCTGCTTCGGGATGTGGATGGAATTATCTACGGAATGATTGTAAGTTTTCTGCTGGCAATCGTGGTCGACAAGCTGATGTACGGCATCAATTCCGGAAAGATGACACTTGTCGTGACGGAGCATGGAAAGGAGATCTGCGATGTGATCGATTCCTGCTGCGGCCGCGGCTCTACGATATTACAGGGACAGGGCGGTTACCGCTGTGACAACAAACAGATTGTGATAGTGCGTGTGCAACAACAAAGAGATGTATCTGCTGCAGCATGCCATCAAGGAGGCAGACCCGGCATCCTTTATGATTATATTAGAGTCCAATGAAGTGCACGGAGAGGGCTTCCGCACCATCAGGATCGGAGAGGGTGAGACGCAGGCAAAGAACAGCGCGGTTTGATTCCATAGGAAATTTGTGCTATAATCTTGTTTTATGGTATAAAAGTAAGTAAAAGAATCAGCCGGGAGAGAACATGCAGAGTTTAGAGACACTGACAGAACGGGATTTTGACAGCGTATGGGAGATTATGGAGGAGAGTTTTCCGCGGGACGAGAGACGATCCAGGGAGGCGCAGAGAAAGATACTGGATGTCTCATGGTATCACTTGTATGGGTACCGTGCACACGGGAACTGATGGCGTTTCTTGCAGTGTGGGAGTTTGATACATTCCTGTTTGTGGAGCATTTTGCTGTGAGGAAATCATGCCGAAACGGCGGACTTGGAGCGGTACTTCTGACACAGCTGACAGCGCAGTGCAGAAGACCGGTCATACTGGAGGTGGAACTGCCGACCGGTGAACTGGAAGCCAGACGGATTGCATTTTATGAGAGAAACGGATTTGTGATGAATCCGTTTGAGTATATGCAGCCAGCGATGGGAGGACAGGCATACCATCCCGCTTCGGATTATGTCTTATCCGAAGCGGCTTGTGGCGGATGAATTTGAGACCATGCGGGACGTGCTGTATTGTCATGTCTATCGGCAGAAATAGTGCTATGGACAGAATGGCAGATCGACGGTAAGTGTTACCGGACAGTGATCGGAGCCGGTGACATCGGTGAGAATTCCTGCATCCACAAGACGGTCATCGAGTGCAGCTGAGGTGATGAAGTAGTCGATACGCCATCCGGCATTCTTCTCTCTGGCGTGAAAGCGGTAGGACCACCAGGAATAAATGCCCTCGGTATCCGGATAAAATGGCGGAACGTATCGGTGAAGCCGGCGGATAAAAGAACTGTCATTTTGGCGCGCTCCTCGTCGGTAAAACCGGCGTTTTCCGGTTGGTTTTCGGATTCTTAAGGTCGATCTCTTCGTGGGCGACATTGAGATCACCGCAGAGAATCAGAGGCTTGTTCTGGTCAAGACCTTTTAGATATGAGAGAAATGCATCTTCCCACTCCATGCGGTAGGAAAGTCGTGCCAGTTCATTCTGGGAATTCGGCGTGTAGCAGGTAACCATATAAAAATCCGGGAATTCCAGCGTAATCACACGTCCCTCGGTATCGTGCTGTGGAATGCCGATGCCGTAATGCACCGACAGAGGTTCCTTTCTGGTAAAATGGCGGTGCCGGAGTAGCCCTTTCTGCGCATAATTCCAGTAGGCGTAATAGCCTCCGGTGCAAAATCAATCTGACCCTCCTGCAGTTTGGATTCCTGAATACAGAAAATATCAGCATCACTTGATGTAAAAATTCTGCGAAGCCTTTCTGCATGCAGGCGCGCAGACCGTTGACATTCCATGAGATCAGTTTCATAGACAATTCCTTTCTGTGGCTGCCCGGATGTGGCAGCGGTTTTACTTTTTCCAGATTTGTGATAAGTATACCATCCGGCGGACAAAAAGGAAAGAAGAAGAAGGAGGCGCGTTTCGTATGGCGGTCTGGAATCCCTGGCATGGCTGCAAGAAAATCAGTGCAGGGTGCGATATCTGTTATGTATATGAAAAGATGCGATGTACGGCAAAATGCGTCCGTGATCCGCAGGACAGCCAATTTTGATCTGCCGGTAAAGAAGAATCGGAGAGGAGAATACAAGCTGCTGCCACAGGAGGAACCGGTCTATGTGCATGACGTCGGATTTTTGCCGGAGGCGGATGAATGGCGGAGCGAGGCGTGGGCGATGATCAAGGAGCGGCAGGATCTTTCCTTTGTGATTGAGACAAAGAGGGAGCACCGCTTTTAAAGCACTGCCCGGCGACTGGGGAGACGGCTATGAAAACGTGACGATTCTCTGTTCGGTGGAGATTCAGAGACGCGCGGATGACCGGATTCCTGCATTTTTAAAACTGCCGGTGCGCCATAAGGGAATTCTCTGCGAACCGCTCCTTGAAAAACTGGTGCTGGATGCGTATCTAAAGACCGGGGAGATTGCGCAGGTTCTCTGCGGCGGCGAACAGGGAGCAGACGCGCGTGTATGCGATTTTGCCTGGGTGCTGGAACTGATGAACCAGTGCGTGAACTGCGGGGTTACATTCCGCTTTTGCGGACCGGCACTTTTCCGGAAAGGGAACCGGATATACCGGATCGCGGAGGAGGAACAGGAAGAGCAGGCGAGGCGGGCAGGCGTGGACTACACGCCATAACGCGGGAGGAATGACTGGATGAACGTTCAATATGCAAAAGAAGTGATAGAACTTCCGGCAGGATCGGGCGGGAAGGCAGAGACGCTGCTGATGCGTCTGATAAGAGCGGACATTATGTGGATGCGCCCTGCGGCGGAAAGGGAACCTGTGGAAGATGCCGTGCGCTTTGTGTCGGAGGCACCACAACCAACGGCAAATGAGCGGAGGCTGCTCACAGAGGAAGAACGAAGCAGTGGCGTGCGCCTGGCGTGTGAAGTGCGCGTGGCAGAGGCATGCAGCCAGCTTCCCGTAAGCCGGGAGCAGGAGATCGATGTGTTAGTCACGGCGGATGCGGCAGACGGAGCCATCCCCAGTCGGACGGTAGATGAAGGTATCCCCGGTCAGACGGCAGGGACCATCCACGGTCAGAGAGATTGCGTGGCGATGCACAGCAGAGGACGCAGCCAAGATATGGGGGCATTCCGGGAAAAGCGCTGCGGCGCAGCCGTGGATATCGGTACCACCACGCTTGCCGCAACGCTTTATGACCTTACAGATAGAAAAGGATTGCCGCCGCATCCTCGGTAAATCACCAGCGGGCATACGGCGCAGATGTTCTGTCCAGAATCCAGGCGGCAAACGAGGGGCGGCAGAGAAACTGCGCCTTAGCATCAGCCGGGATATCGATGCGTTGCTTGCGGACTCGTGGCGGATGCCGGGATACCGGATGATGCTGTGGAGGAACTTGTAATTGTCGGAAATACGACCATGTGTCATCTTCTGCGAGGATTATCCTGTGCGGGGCTTGGGGCGGCGCCTTTACACCGGAGGATCTCTCCCTCTGGGAGGGAGCGGCGCAGAACTTGCGCTGTCTGACCAGTGGAGTGTGTCAGTGACCATTTTGCCTGGAATTTCTCCTTTCGTCGGAGCGGATATCGTGGCGGGAATCTATGCCATGGAAATGGACCGGGAAAAAAATGTGTTGCTGCTGGACATCGGCACCAACGGGGAGATGGCAGCAGGAGGAGCGGATGGATTTCTTGTGACTTCCGCAGCGGCGGGACCAGTCTTTGAGGGCGGAAATATATCCTGTGGTGTTGCGGGTGTTCCGGGAGCCGTGACAAACCTGGTTCTGGAGAGATCCTGCCGCCACAGGAGGAATAAGAACCGTGGAGCTAAGCACCATCGCCGGTGAGACACCGATCGGCTTATGCGGAACCGGGATTATTGACGCTGTGGGAGAAGCCGTGCGGCTCGGACTCATCGATGAGAACGGGACGTTTGAGGAACCCTGGTTTACGGACGGCATGCCGGTCGCGGAGGGCAGATTCCGGTTCCGGCAGGAGGATGTGAGACAGGTGCAGATGGGCAAGGCGGCGATCCGCGCAGGGATCGAGACGCTGCTCGCGGAATACGGCGGAGGAGACCCCGAAGAAATCCTGATCGCAGGAGGTTTTGGCTGCAGGATGGACGAGGAGCAGGCCATCCGGATCGGACTGTTCCCGGAACAGTTCCGTGGACATATCACGATGATCGGCAACAGTGCGCTTGCGGGAGCACAGCGGTATCTGCTCGATGACAGGACAGCGGCAAAACAGAGGCTTGCGTCTATCACAGGGCACGCGCAGGAACTTTCGCTTGCCATGCACCCGAAATTCAACGAATTATATTTGGACAAGATGTTTTGATACAGACAGATGATGGGAGGAACCGTTGACATGGAACAAAAAATGATTTTCTCAGGAGAGATCCGATTGGGAGACTGCTGTGGCGCATGTCGCTTCCAGCGATCGTTGCACAGCTGATCAACCTGTTATATAACCTGGTAGACCGGGTCTATATCGGACATATGCCGGAAGATGGGGCGCTGGCACTTACAGGGGTGGGCGTCTGCCTGCCCATTATCATGATTGTGTCGGCATTTGCCGCACTTGTGAGCAACGGCGGGGCACCGAGGGCTTCCATGGCGATGGGAAAGGGCGACTATGACGAGGCGGAAAAATTCTCGGCAACAGCGTTGCACCTGCAGATTGTCATCTCCGCAGTGCTCACGGTTCTGCTGTTACTGTTTTACAGACCGCTGTTGCTGACGTTCGGAGCAAGTGAGAATACTATCGGCTTTGCTTCGGATTATATGAAAATCTATGCGGCCGGAACGGTCTTTGTGCAGCTGACGCTCGGCATGAATGCGTTTATCACGGCGCAGGGCTTTGCCAGGACAGGAATGCTCAGCGTTATGATCGGCGCGGGCTGCAATATTGTGCTCGACCCGGTTCTGATCTATGGATTCGGTATGGGAGTCCGCGGAGGGCGACCGCGACGGTGATCTCGCAGGCGGTATCGACCGTCTGGGTTCTCTCATTCCTGATGGGAAAAAAGACTGTATTAAAAATCCGCAAAAAGTATCTGCGCATGGAAGCGGGCGTGGTACTTCCGGGGCTGGCACTTGGACTTGCCCCGTTTATCATGCAGGCAAGCGAGAGCGTGATTACGGTCTGCTTCAATGCCTCGCTGCTCAAATACGGGGAGACGTGGCGGTGGGAGCCATGACGATTCTATCCAGTGCGATGCAGTTTTCCATGCTTCCGATGCAGGGACTCGGACAGGGCGCCCAGCCGATCACAAGCTACAATTACGGCGCAAGGAATGCGGATCGTGTCAAAAAGACATTCCGTCTGCTTCTGACCACAAGCCTGTGCTATTCGATGGCAGTATGGCTTTTAATCATGCTGTTCCCACAGGTGTTTGCAATGATTTTTTCTTCCAACGCAGAGCTGATCGCATACACGAAGTGGGCGCTCCGCATCTATTGCGCGGCCATGGGTATTTTCGGGGCGCAGATTGCATGCCAGATGACATTTATCTCGATCGGCAATGCAGGGGCATCGATCATCGTGGCGGTTATGCGTAAATTTGTGTTGCTGCTGCCGCTTATTTATCTGCTGCCGCATCTGGTGAAAAATCAGACCATGGGCGTGTATCTGGCAGAGCCGGCAGCGGATGTGATCGCGGTAAGCTTTACGCTTGTTCTGTTTTCTTCCAGTTCAAAAGGCGATTGCTGCCATTGAAAGCCACAATAACGGTTAGGACTTTTTTCCTGCTTCTTTTGCCTGATGTATTGAAAAGTGGCGGCAACTTTGCTATGATGAAGTGAGGTTATGATGCGTTTGATGACGAATGCAGATTAGGAATATAGGACGAATCGGATAGGAACCAGGAGAATAAAAGAAACCGGGGTAAGAGTATGGGCAGCAGAGATAAGGTACTCATAGTGGACGATTCAGAGCTGGATCGGATCGCATTGAAAAAGATGCTAAAGGATGCTTATGAGATTGTAGAGGCAGTAGACGGTGCAGGTGCACTTCGGATTCTGGAATCGCAGAAGGAGTTTGACGCGATATCTGCGATCATTCTGGATCTGGTCATGCCGCAGATGGATGGGTTTGAATTTTAAGAGAATACCGCAAAGTGGATTCTTACCGCCGGATACCGGTCATTGTGGCGTCTGTGGGCGTGACGTCAAGACGGAAAAGGCATGTCTGGCACTGGGGCAAGAGATTTTATAGGAAAACCGTATGATCCGCAGATCGTGCGGTTCCGGGGAAAATGCGGTGCGCAGCAGTGAACAGCAGCTTCGAGAGAATTGAGATACCGTGCAGATTACGACATGCTCACCGGAATTTACAATAAGACGCATTTCTTTGAAGCAACCCGTGTTCTGCTTAAGAGACATCCCGAAGAGACGTATGCGTTTTACGCCTCGACATCGAAAAATTCCAACTGGTGAATTCCTTCTTCGGAAGCAGCAGCGGCAACGGACTTTTACAGTATATCGCGAAGGAGATCCGGAAATTTGCGGGAGATACGGAACAGATTGCCTACGGAAGAATAGAGGCGGACATTTTCGGCATCTGCATGCCGTACAGGGGCGAGGAGGCGATGCTAGAGCTTGTGCGCTACATGCGCATGCGTCTTGGACAGTACCAGCTCGCTTTTGATGTGGTGCCGGCAATCGGAATCTATGTGATCCGGGAGCGGGATCTCTCCATCGATGCGATGTACGACCGGGCGAATATGGCTGCCAAGCAGTGCAAAGGCAATTACATCGAAAACTATGCGTTCTATGTGGATGAGATGCGGGAAGACATCGTGCGGGAACAGCAGATTGTCAACCATATGCGGCATGCGTTGGACGAGGAGGAATTCGTCCTTTACCTGCAGCCGAAGTACAGCCTGCAGGACAACAGGATCTGTGGAGCGGAAGTGCTGGTGCGGTGGGCAAAGCCGGAAGGCGGCATGATCTCGCCGGGAGAATTTATCCCGATCTTTGAGGCGCAATGGATTCATTACCAAGCTGGATTACTACGTCTGGGAGAAGACCTGTAAGCTGCTTGCAGGATGGATTGCCGAGGGGAAAAAGCCGTCGCCGGTGTCGGTCAACATTTCCAGGGTCAGCCTCTATAATCCAAGACTGGTGGAGGCAATCTGCGGACTGACGGACCGCTACCACATCCCCCGGGAACTGTTGGAACTGGAACTGACGGAGAGCGCCTACACGACGAACCCGAAGGCGATCAAGGAGACAATGGAACGTCTGCAGAAGGAAGGATTTTCTATTCTGATGGACGATTTCGGAAGCGGATATTCTTCTTTAAATGTGCTAAAGGATATCGCCGTGGATGTGCTCAAGATCGATATGAAATTTCTGTCGGATACGGATCAGGAGGGGCGCAGCCAGAATATTCTTGCGTCGGTTGTGCGCATGGCAAAATGGCTGAATCTCCCGGTGATTGCAGAGGGCGTAGAGAGAAGGGAGCAGGTGGACTTTCTGCACAGCGTCGGATGTGAGTATGTACAGGGATTTTATTTTGCGAGACCGATGCCGGTGTCCGATTATGAAAAGCTGGTATCCGAGAAAAAGGACGAACTGCAGGAGAAATATCAGAAGGACGAGATCGGCAGGGATATGCTCTGGAACGCGACTTCACAGATGGGAAGCGTGTTCTCCGGCATGATGGAGCCGGCGGTCATCTATGAATATGAGAAAGAGCAGAACCGGATTGATACGCTGCGCGTGAACAACGCCTACTATGACATGTTCGGATACGAGGATATCAATTCCTCTGGTGGGCTTGTGATGGAAAAACAGCTCTCAGACGAGAGCAGGAAGATTCTCATCGACACGTTTGAGGACATTGCAAAGTCGAAGGAGACCGCGGCCTGCGAATTTTTGCGCACTTCAAAGAGCGGACGCTCGATCTGGGTACATCTGAAGCTGAAATACATCACGAGCGTGGGCGAAAGCACATTATCGTCGGTACGCTTACCGATATTACGGAACAGCGGATGATGGATCAGGAACTGCAGAAATACCGTCAGGTACTTCTGGCAGCGGAAAAGACAGAGCGGACGATGCTGGTTGTGGATGATCAGGAGGTAAATCGCGGACTGCTTAAGTGCATTTTTGAGCAACAGTACCGGATCCTTGAAGCGGAAAACGGAGCGGATGCCTTTGAGGTCTTAAACAGAGAGTCCGGCAAGGTGGATATTATCCTGCTGGATCTTGCGATGCCGGTGATGGACGGAATGGAATTCCTAAAGCGAAAGCAGCAGGATGCCGTCCTTGCGGGAATCCGGTGATTATCATCACAGCGGACGACACGACCGGACACCAGATCCAGATGTTGCAGCTGGGAGCAGAGGACTACATCGTGAAGCCTTTCGTGCCGGAGATTGCGATGCGCAGAGTGGAAAATGTTCTGGGCGCTGGCAGACTGTTGAAACGGATGTCTGTTGCCGGAGGAAAGGATAAAGGAGAGACGGACAATGGAGGAACTGTTTGATTCCCTGAAAAACTGGGGCTGTGACGTGGATGGCGCACTGGCACGGTTCATCGGCGACAGGGAGCTGTACCGCAGCTGCCTGCACACGGCGGCGGGGGATCAGAATTTTGAACTTCTGCCGGAGGCGCTGCGCGCAGGGGAGATGGGGCGTGCATTTGAATGTGCGCATACATTAAAGGGAATGCTTGCCAATATGGGGCTGATTCCGCTATACGATATTGTGGTGCGGATTGTGGAGCCGCTGCGTGCGGGAGAGCCGGCGGAACTTTTACCTGTCTGCGACGAACTTCTGGCGGCGAGAGACAGGCTGAATACCTGTTAAAGGAGTCGGCATGAGGGTTCTGATGACAAATATCATCGCTCTGTGTGATGAGGGGCTGTATGAGGAACTTTTGCGGTATGTTCCGACAGAGACAGGAGAAATTGCACGCTGCGGGAAGCGGCAGGATCGCATGAGGAGCCTTGCCGCAGGTCTGCTGCTGGAGTATGGTTTGCGAAGCATGGGCTGTTCCCTACTTCCTCTGGTGCCAGAGACAGAGACAGGTGCATCTGGTGTGGCACCCACGGAAAGCCGGAGCTTCGGCGGGGCGGGTGCACTTTAACCTGTCCCATGCGGGAGATTATGCAGCCGCGGTATTTGATGAGGGTGAAGTCGGGATCGACGTGGAACAGGTGCGGCGTGTGAATGTGAATGTCATGCGAAGACAGTTTACGGCAGAGGAGAATGCGTATCTGCTGAGTGAACCAGATGCGTTTTTAAGACTCTGGACGCGCAAGGAAAGCTATTGCAAAGCGGTAGGGGAAGGACTGCACCTGCCGCTTTCTTCGTTTGATGTGCTGGAGGATCAGGTGGCAGGAAGGACTGCGCCTGCAGCAGAGGCGGCGGTCAGGGAAGCGGATGCCGGGCAGTTTTATCTGTATACAGAAGTGCCGGTAAAAGGCTATGTATTGTCGGTCTGCGCGGGACATCCCATCACGGGGTGTCCTGTGGAGAACGTTGATCTGCGGAAATTATTTGACGGCATTTCCTAAAATCACTATAATAAATTCATCAGCCAAAAGGATGGGATAGATCATGTACGATTAACTGACAGAGCAGGATATCAAGAAAATGGAAGAGGAGATCGAGTATCGCAAGCTGGTTGTGCGCAAGGAAGCACTTGAAGCTGTGAAGGAGGCGAGAGCCCAGGGAGATCTCAGCGAGAATTTTGAATATCATGCGGCAAAAAAGGACAAGAACCAGAACGAGAGCAGAATCCGCTATCTGGAGAAGATGATCAAGACAGCGAAGATCATATCTACGGATTCCGCGGAGGACGAAGTCGGAATGAATAACACCGTCACCGTGTATTTCGAGGAGGACGATGAGGAAGAAGTCTATAAGATTGTCACCACCGTGCGCGGCAATTCACTCAAGAACTTGATCAGCAATGAGTCGCCGCTCGGCAAGGCACTGCTTGGACACCGGGTGGGAGACCGCGTGGAAGTGCGGGTCAACGATGATTATTCTTATTTTGTCACGATCCGCAAGATCGAGAATACCGTGGATGACGGAACAGACAAGCTGAGAAAATTTTAGGCATGACGCAGAAGAAAGGATAGAGCAGATGAGACTGACAGAATTATTAAAGACCGATCAGGTTACGATTTCCTGTGAGCTGTTTCCACCCAAGCAGGGGGCGCAGCTTGCCAATTACAAAAATATCGTTGGGACATGGCGGCATTAAAGCCGGCATATATGAGTGTGACCTACGGCGCGACCGGCGGTACGTCCGACTATACGGTAGAACTTGCCAGCGAGGTGGAAAAGCATCAGATTCCGGCGCTTGCACATTTAACCTGTGCTTCCTCCACGAAGGAAAAGGTGGCATCCGTGATTGAGGAGTTAAAAGAGAAGCAGATCAGCAATATTCTGGCGCTCCGGGGAGACATTCCGCAGAATGCGGATTTCCCGCTTCCGAACCAGTACCGTCATGCGAGTGAGCTGATCGCGGACATCAAAGCACAGGGAGATTTCTGCATCGCGGCGCCTGCTATCCGTAGGGACATCCGGAAGCGGACACCATTTTTGAGGATCTGGATCATCTGAAGGAAAAAGTGGATGCGGGCTGTGAATTCCTAACGACACAGATGTTTTTTGATAACCACATTCTGTACAATTTCCTGTACAAGGCACTCAAGAGGCATCGATGTGCCGGTGGTTGCGGAATCATGCCGGTGACGAACAAGGCGCAGATCAAGAGGATCGTGTCGCTTTCCGGCAATATGGTTCCGCCGCGTTCCTGGCGATCGTGGATCGTTTCGGGGATAATCCGGCGGCGATGCGCCAGGCCGGAATTGCTTACGCGACGGATCAGATTATCGATCTGATTGCCAACGGCGTGAATCACGTACATATCTATACTATGAATAAGCCAGATGTCGCGGGCGAGATTCTGGACAATTTGTCCGAGATCTAGTGTGAGAGAGTAATCTGGGCTGATCCGGGCTCTGTGCGGAGGAAGGTTATGGCAGGGAAGAATGTTGAGGGACAGCTTGAGTTATTTTCACTGTTTGATTCGGTGGAAGAACTCGAGCAGAAGATCAAAGGCGCCGGACTGAAAGAAGTGCAGGCGAACCGGTGATGGAACAGTGTTACAGGCACCGTGACACCGGTGAGACGGCGGTGGCGGCGTATCTGGACTATAACCGGGTCTATGTGGCGGACTGGGGCAGAAGCCTGCTGTATCAGTTGACAGCACAAAGAGGCTGTCGGGTATTATGCAGACTGGCTGGACCGCCATGCGTCGGATGAAGCGGCGGTAGCGGCACAGCGGCCGGAAGCATTGCAGAAGGCGAAGGCAGTCCGCTGGGAGAATACGGAGGTAGAGAAATGAAACAGGAAGAATTATGCCGTAAACTGACGGAGATGATTGCGGAGACAAAAGCACAGAAGCTTTCCTGGAGACTGGAAGTACAGACCACAGAGGGAAATGATGCTTCCGAGAAGCCGATCGAGGAGGAGCACGGAACAAAGTGGACGATTGATGAGTGTTATGCGTCTTACAGCTGTAACTACCGCGGAAAAGAATTCTGCATGATTACCTATGAGCTGCTCAAGAAATCCGGGGATAAGGAGCGCTCAAGCAATCTGGTCTTTCTGCCGCCGGAGGGAATCCGCTTTTTCGACCTTCACACCTTACTGCCGTACAGTGTGGAGATGTCGGCGGTACCGGATCATATTCATCAGCTCTGGCTGCTTCTGATGGAGAGTACAAGAGAAGCGCCCCGGTGGAACTGATTGTAAGACCGGGACACTTACAATTGAAGATGAAGGACTATAGAACAAGGTTTTAATTAAATTACAGAAAAACGTGTGGGAGACTACAGAATATGCAGCCTCCCGCACGTTTTTTAGTGCAGGGATTTCTCGACTTCATTTAGAGAGAGGGCACAGTGGTTCTTTAAAACCACGGATTTTAAATCCTCAAATTCCGCTTTCTCTTTCTGGATGCCGTAGCCGGAACTTTTTTTGATGCGGATATTGCCGTACGAGGTCTTGCGCGTCTCAAAAGTAGATTCCAGCTTTGCGCGTTCGAACACCTGGTAGCGCACGCCTCTGGTCGAAGTATGGAGGAAGAAAAGCCCTGTGAATTTTTCACGTTCCTCCATCTCACACAGACAGGTTAAGAGAATGCCGGGACGGTTTTCTTCATCTGGATCGGGATTGTAAAGACGTCCAGTGCCCCGGCTGCCATAAAGATCTCCGTTGCAAGTCCCAGCGCTTCGCCGGTCATATCGTCGATGTTGCAGGAGATCGATAAAATGGTATCGTCGCAGGAGTATGGCTCCTCCTCCTCGGCAGCGAGATAGGAGGCGGTGTCGCCGAGAAAAGCACGGACACAGTTCGCGATGCGAAATCTTTCGAGCCGATGCCGTAGCCGATCTCCGACGCGGTAATGGTTGGCATCGGGAGATAGCGCAGCACATAGTAGTGCAGGATGGCAGCACCTGTCGGGGTTAAAAGCTCGCCGGTCACGGAGCCGGTGTAGAACGGAATGCCGCGCAGAAGCTCTGCGGTCGCCGGGCAGGAACCGGCAGCACGCCGTGTGCACATTTTACAAAGCCGTTTCCGACGTGAAGAGGCGACGCGAGAATCTGCTCCGTGCGATCGTGCGGATTAAAAGCGCGCAGCCGACCACATCCGCGAGTGCGTCGAGTGTTCCCACCTCGTGAAAATGGATCTGCTCTAACGTGGTGTCGTGTACTTTTGCTTCTGCCTCTCCGAGCAGGCGGTAGATGGCGAGCGCATCGTCCTTTACCTCTGCGGGAAGATCAAGGGATGCGATCTCCTCGCAGACGGCGGCGTAGGTGGTGCGTGTGGGGTGTCCGTCCTCCGCAGAATCGGACGCTTCGTGGGCAAAGGATGCATCCGGACTCTCTGCATGCGTGTGATGGGCATGTCCCGCCTTGACATCGAGAGAGACCTCCTCGGTACCGTCCACCGTTACTTTCATGTGGGTTCCGTTGATACCGCAGCTTACGGCGGATTCCGGAGAAAGCACGATATGATAAGGGGCAAAGACGGTGTTCATCTTGTGCAAAAACCATTCTTTTTGATCGCAGATCTCATAAAGGGCACTCATCAGCATATCTCCGGCAGCACCCATATTACATTCCAGATAAATTGTTTTCATAGTGAGAAGAAACCTCCTGTTAGAGTGATGGATGGTGTGATCAGCCGCCGATGTGGTTGATCATGCTTGCAAGGTAGCCCGCGCCGAAGCCGTTGTCGATGTTGACGACAGATACGCCGCTGGCGCAGGAATTGAGCATGGACAATAGCGCGGAAATGCCGTGAAAGCTGGCGCCGTACCCAACGCTTGTGGGAACGCCGATGACAGGGCAGTCCACGAGACCGCCGATGACGCTGGCGAGAGCGCCCTCCATGCCTGCGACGGCGACGATGGCATTGGCGGATGAGAGCAGCTCCATGTTGGAGAGCAGGCGGTGCAGTCCCGCGACGCCGACGTCATAGACGCGTACGACCTTGTTGCCGAGCACTTCTGCCGTTAAGGCTGCCTCCTCCGCGACGGGAATGTCGCTCGTGCCGCCTGTGGCTACGACGATGGTTCCCTCCGCTGTGATATGCGGCGTACGGTTCACAATGCCGATGCGGGACGCCTCATCGTAGAACAGCGTAAAACGCTCGGAAAGGTAAGCAGCGGATTCCGGGGAAAGCCTCGTGATTAAGATATTCTCCGGACAGTGGGCGAGCAGACTGTTCGTGATGCCCTCGATCTGTTCTTTGGTCTTGGAGGCTCCGTAGATCACTTCCGGCGCTCCCTGACGCACTTCGCGGTGATGATCGACCTTGGCGTATCCGAGATCCTCAAAGGAGCCAGCTTTAACTGCGCGTAGGCTTCGCTCGCGGTGAGCGTTCCGTTTTCAATATTATTAAGAATCGTTCTGATATGATCGTTTTCCATGATGTCCTCCATGTGTGTAATTAACCATATTATACCCATTGTACGGCGGGATTGCAAGAACGCGCAGGCGGCAGAAAGACCGGAATTTAGTACATTTATACAAAAAATGGAAACTGATTTTGTGAATTCGGTTTCTTGTGAGAACGTGGAAATCGTGATAGAATAAAGGAAACCAGAAAAAGAAAAATAGTTTCCGAAAGAGGGAGGTGACATAGATGCAGCAGAAAGAAGTGATCATGGAGGGAACGATCAAAGCGTTTAATGAGAAAGGCCTGAAGTTCACTATGGACGATGTGGCGAAAATCCTCGGAATGAGTAAAAGACCATATATACCGTATTCCGCGACAAGGAGTCGATGTTTCTTGCGATGGTGGATTACATGTTCGATTCCATCAAGGAGAGTGAACAGCAGATTGTGGAGGATGACGCGCTTTCTACGGTGGAGAAGATAAGGCGGATTCTCGGAGTGATTCCGGAGAGTTACCGGGATGTGGATTTCAGACAGCTCTATCTGTTAAAGGACAAGTATCCGGTGATCTACAAGCAGGTGGAAAAAGACTGGAGACCGGCTGGGAGACAACGATCCAGCTTCTGGAGCAGGGAATGGCGGAAGGCGTGGTCCGCAAGGTCAGCATTCCGATCGTAAAGATTATGCTGGAAGCCACGGTAGAACAGTTTTTCCAGAGAGATATTCTGATTCAGAGCGGGCTTTCCTATCTGGAAGCGCTCGATGAGGTGGTTTCGATTCTGGTAAACGGAATTGTGGTGCCGGAGGCGGCGGGATAAACGCGTGGCAATGCAGGAAGGTGGCAGGCGAAGGTAGAACATGGAGAACAGAGTATATTTAAATGACGACTGGAAGTTTTCGGGCAATTTACGGAAGAAATGCTGGGCGACGGCTTTGACGTGGGAAACATGACTCCGGTACGGCTTCCGCACACGGCAAAGGAGACACCGCTTCACTATTTTGACGAATCTGTTTACCAGATGGTCAGCGGATACCGCAGAGATGTCTATATTCCGGAAGAATGGAAAGGAAAACGTCTGCTGCTCACGATTGACGGGGCGGCGCATGAGAGCGAAGTCTACTGGAACGGGAAGAAGATCGGGGAACATCACTGCGGCTACACGGCATTCACGATGGACATCAGCGACGATGCCGTCTACGGCATCCGCAACACGCTGGTGGTCAAGGTGGACAGCAGGAGAGCGTGAATATACCGCCGTTTGGGTTTGTGATTGATTATATGACGTACGGCGGACTCTACCGTGAGGTGTGGCTCGACATCAAGGAGAAGACCTATCTGAAAGATGTGTTTGTGCGGGGAGATCTTTCCGGTGACACCGGCAGACTCATCTCCGAGATTACGGCGGACGGCAGCGGTGAGAATCTTAGCGTCAGGCAGAAGATCAGAAGATGCGGTGAGAGCGGATATCGTCTTCTGGGCGAATGCGAGATGACCGGAACAAAGCTTGTGCTTGACTATACGGTGGAATCCGTTCTGTCGTGGGACACCGTCCATCCGGTCTGCTATGAGGTGTGCACGCAGCTCATCCGGGATGAAAAGGTGCTGGATGAAAACGTGACGGTCACGGGCTTTCGGCATGCCGAGTTTAAGGCGGACGGTTTTTATCTGAACGGTAAAAAAGTAAAGCTTCGCGGACTCAACCGCCATCAGAGCTATCCGTATGTGGGATATGCCATGCCGGAATCCATGCAGCGGATGGACGCGGATATTTTAAAGTATGAGCTTGGCGTCAACGCCGTGCGGACATCCCACTATCCGCAGTCCCATTACTTTATCGACCAGTGTGACAGAATCGGACTTCTGGTATTTATGGAGATTCCGGGATGGCAGCACATCGGCGATGAGGCGTGGAAGGATCAGGCGGTAATAAATGTGCGCGATATGGTGATGCAGTACCGCAATCACACGTCCATCATTCTCTGGGGTGTGCGCATCAACGAGTCGCAGGACGATGATGATTTTTACCGCAGGACGAACGCGGCGGCGCGCGAACTCGATCCATCCAGACCGACGGGCGGTGTGCGGGCGCACAAAGAGCAGTCTTCTGGAAGACGTCTACACTTACAATGATTTTGTGCATGACGGCACGAACCAGGGATGTGAGAAAAAGGCGGCGGTGACGTCCGACCCGAAAAAGCCGTATCTGATCAGCGAATATAACGGTCACATGTATCCGACCAAGGCGTTCGACTGGGAGGAACACCGCGCGGAACACGCGCTGCGACATGTGCGGGTGCTCGACGCGGCGGCTGCGGAGGGTGACATTGCGGGAAGCTTCGGCTGGTGCATGTTTGACTACAACACACACAAGGATTTCGGCAGCGGGGACGCATCTGTTACCACGGCGTGATGGATATGTTCCGCAATCCGAAGCTGGCGGCGAGGGTCTATGAATGCCAGCAGGAGGAGCATACGGTTCTGGAACTGAGTTCTTCCATGGACATAGGGGAGCACCCCAATGTCACTAAGTTAGCACCAAGCGAAAAAGTTAAAATAGGAACGAGAACAGCACACAGCGCTACGGAACAGCGATTGTATGCTGTTTTTCTAAAAAAGGCATGACAAGAGAAGCGGATCGAAAATCCGCTAAAAAAAGCTATTCAAAAAGAATAAATTATGCTACTCTATAGTGAAGCTGGCGGGAGGATTCCGTATTATCTTACGAGAACACTTTCGGCTTGGTCAGAATAGGCGAAATGTATCTCATAAGTAAGGCTTCGACATTGGGTGGACAGACTTTACCAAGAAAGAATTGCAGGCAAATATGAGTGGCAACGGAGAAATTGACCTTGTAGGCGTATTTCTTCTTTTCTCTGTTGGATGACTACGGATTGGGTAATCAGTTGGCAGAAGTTGAACATAGTAAGCTTTGCAAAGATTTCCTGATGAACGAAGTCCACCTTTTAGAGTGCAAATGCAGTAGTCCGAGGGTGTATTTCAGATCACGGAAAGAGGTTTCAATTCCCCAGCGCATGGCATAAAGCTGTTTGAGTTCAGAAACAGGGAAGATTGCTGCTCCAGGTTCGTGATAATCGTTTCGAATGAATCATCCGATATTTTGAAGCGGACAATTCTAAAGCTAAGTTCGTAAAACTGGACAGGATCAGACCTATCGCATTTTTTGGGAAGAAAGTCAAAACGATTCCGCCTGGGAATATATTTGCAGCAATTACCGATTTGCAGCAACTTTTTAACATCATTTGTCATACGATTTGTAATTTTGAGATGAATTGGCACATCAAATTCGTCAGAATCAGGGAGTGCCAGGCCAGCACCAATCCCGGTTTTACCATCCTTGATACGGAAGAGGAATGCCCAGTTTTTCTGTTGAATATGAGCAAGATTGTTATAGGATTCGTAATTTCTGTCAGCAAGTACCAGGGCTTTCGGGATATCGGAGCGATCCACCATCGTCGTCAATGCACCGCATTCATCCGTATTTCTGAATTTTTGAAGAATGGCATCCAAATATAGATGTTGAAGTAAATCATACGTTGCATTGATATGAAGTAAGTTATAGGACTTTTTTCCATCTTTGCGGGAAACAAAGGACTCCGGATCGTCGGGTTTGCAGCAGTTTCAATTCTGAACCATCGACAGCAAGCAGCCGATAGCCTTGTAAAGCTTTTCGCTACAAACACTGTGCGTAAAATGCTCAAACAGTTTTCGAAAGCAACCGGAGTAATTTTTGCGCGTTGCTGAATAAAGGCTGAGGAAGATGGTATGGATTTATCTAATCCAAAAATCCAGCAGGTCGTTGGTTAATGTTCCTCCCCGAAATGAGAGAACCGCAGCTATGGCTTTGTCAAAAGGAATTTTTCGGTTTCTGGTATAGTCTGTTTCAGGGTGCCTTGAATAATCCCGCTTATAGTCGGTAAGAAATTGAATGGAATTCAGTAAAGATTGCTTGATGTATTCGGCGGTCATAGGTATCCTCCTTGTAGTTTTTGTGTCGAGAGACACTTCTAACTACAAGGGCCATTTTGCTAAGCGTACTTAGCAAAATGGCCGCACGAAATTGCATATTTGTCAAGTGTTTTAAAAAACACAAAAAGCGCCCCGTTACAGCTCAATTTTGAGTGTAGCAGGGGTGTTTTGGCTTAACTTAGTGACATTGGGGGAGCACCCGGGCTGCAACCGCGGCGAGACCTACATTTTTACCAACGCGGACAGTGTGCGGATGTACAAAAACGACCGTTTTATCAAGGAATACAAGAGAGAGGATTCCCAGTGGAAACATCTGCCGCACGGACCGCTCGTGGTCGACGATTATATCGGAGACGCGATCGAGAAGGGCGAACATTTTACAACGGCGCAGGGAAAGGGAATCAAGGATGCGTTGAATGCGACCGCACGCTACGGACTGTCGCATCTTCCGAAATCCGTGTATGTGACGGCGCTTAAGATGCTGCTCCTTTATCACATGAAGCCGACCGATGCGGTGGTGCTTTATAACCGCTATATCGGAGACTGGGGAGGCACTTCCACGACATACCGGTTTGAGGCGGTGTCGGACGGCGGCGTGACTGCGGAACTTATCAAAAAGCCGATGACAAAGGTTGTACTTTTTGCACGGGCGGATCACACAGGACTTCAGGAGAAAAGCACCTACGATGTGGCGGCCATCCGGATTGAGGCGCGGGACGAATACGGCAATCTGCTTAGCTTCTTCAATGAGCCGGTAAGCTTTGAGGTGAGCGGACCGGTGGAGTTGATCGGACCGTCCGTCATCTCGTTGGAGGGCGGAATGGGCGGCACCTACATAAAGACAACGGGTGAGTGCGGCGAGGCGCGGCTTGTCATCCGGAATGCACAGACCGAACCGGTGGAACTGCACTTTGCGGCAGCGGCAGAGCGACAGAGATTGTAAGAAAAGAAAGGGAACACAGGCAATGGAAGAAAAATCAAAAGTTATTTTTGGCAATCCGATGCCGGATAAGGTATACCGGAAAGCGGTAAAGTCGAAAAAAAGAAATATGCAAAAAAATTCGGGGACGATGCAGGGGCAGATTATCCTGCAATCGTGAAGAAGAATGAATACATCGGCGATATGCTGGGCGTACATGACATTCGTGTGGGAGAGACGGGAGAAAACGTGGGATTTGACACGGAAAAGGGAATCATCGTCGGCAAAATCCGCATGGTTCGGACATTACCGTATTTCCATGGCAATCGCATCCGCGGCACATTCCATGGGCTATGTACCGTACTGGATGGACTTGAATTCCTACCCGCAGACGACCTGCACAAAGGTCATTGGCGCGCAGAATGATCTGTATTCCCTGGGCTCAAGACTTTCCCAGAAGAGCAGACTGTTCAACCGTCTGGTCTGGGAGCCGATGAACTATGAAGGCTTCCGGAAGCTTTCCTACAATGCCGCGGACCAGAAAAATGCGGAACTGATGGCTCAGGTCTATGCGAATGTGCCGAAGGAGATTCCGGTGGTGGCGACACATGTGTGGCCTGCGCAGGCTGCAATCCATGCGGGAATGAAGCATGTGGTCAACGCGATCCCGGACAACTGGCCGATGGCGCTGCATTTATCGGAGGGAAGCATTCACACCGTGCAGACACATTACGCCTACCAGGGTTACCGCATTTTAAACGGCATGCAGGGAGCCGACGTTCTTCGCCCGATGCCGAAGGATGATCTGATCTATACGGGACATTACATCGACCATGAGCTGGTGAGCAACATCGAGGCGGACTGTGAGGCGAGACGGGCGCGCAAGAGAGAGAAAAAGCCGGTGCGTTTCCTTCTCACGATCGGAGGCGCGGGAGCACAGAGAGAGATTTTGCTTCCATCATCAAACATCTGCTCCCTGCGATTGAAGACGGCAGAGCCGCATTGTATGTGAATGTCGGCGATTACCGCAATGTCTGGGAGAAATTGCTCGGCGAGATCCCGGGAATGAAGAATTTCGCAACGGAGCATTTTAATAATTGGAAGGATACGACAGAGTTTGTCGCACAGGCACTTACAGGTGAGGTAAGTGGCATCCACGGCTTCTGGCATGAGAATATTTTCGAGGCAGTCTACTGCACGAACCTTCTGATGAGAAGTTGCGATGTGCTTGTGACAAAGCCGAGCGAGCTGGCATTCTACCCGGTGCCGAAGCTGTTTATCAAGCGTGTCGGCGGGCATGAGCAGTGGGGAGCCATCCACTCCGCAGAGATCGGGGACGGCACGTTAGAGTGCAGAGATATTCCGCATACGGTACAGATGCTGGATCTGTTCTTAAACGAGGACGCGCTGCTTAACGATATGTGCGACTGTATCGAGAAGAACAAGGCAGCAGGAATTTACGACGGAGCCTACCGTGTGGTAGAACTTGCGATGGAGAAGAGATAAGGGGAGCGTGAAGGCGCAGAATTGGAGGATCACATGAAACTGACAGGAAAAGAAAAGTCTCCTACGGACTGGGAGCAGTCGGAAAGGACATGGTGTACATGCTTTCCGCAAGTTACATACTGTATTATTATCAGGATATTCTCGGTGTGAGCGCGTTTGCAATGGGCGTGATCTTACTTGCAGCACGTGTGTTTGACGCGTTCAACGATCCGATCATGGGTGTGGTTGTCGCCAAGACAAGAACAAGATGGGGAAAATTCCGCCCGTGGCTTTTCATTGGGACGATTTTAAATGCCATCATGCTCTACCTGATGTTTCTGCACCGCCGGCACTCGATGGAGGCGGTCTGGTTATGCGGCAGTCACCTATGTACTCTGGGGTGTGACGTACACGATGATGGATATCCCTTACTGGTCAATGATTCCGGCGTTTACCGAGGGCGGCAAAGAGCGTGAGGGACTTTCCACGATGGCGCGATCCTGTGCGGGCGTCGGCTCTGCCATCATCACAATCATCACGATGCTGTGCGTATACCGTCTCGGCGGCGGGGATGAGCGCGTGGGATTCAAGTGGTTTGCACTGATTATTGCGATTTTATTTGTGCTCTTTACGACGATCACCTGCGTCAATGTCAAGGAAAAATCCACCGTCAATGTGGAATCCCCGTCCGTGGGACAGATGTTCCGCGCACTGATTCAGAACGATCAGGCGATGACGGTCGTGATCACCATCGTTCTAATCAACTGTGCAGTCTATACAACCTCAAACCTTGTCATCTATTTCTTTAAATACGATTTCGGCGGCGAGGGCTGGTACAACAGCTACACACTGTTTAATACGTTCGGCGGAGCGGTACAGATTCTGTCCATGATGATCTTATTCCCGCTGCTGCGCAAATTCATGGGAACCATCCAGGTGTTCTACACGGATTTGCCATGGCGATCATCGGTTATGTGGTGCTTTTGGTACTGGCATTCACCAATATGTCCAATGTGGTACTGCTGTTTATCCCGGGCTTCTTCATCTTTGGGGCAAACGGTGTGCTGACGGTGTTGACGACGGTGTTCTCGCCAATACCGTGGACTATGGACAGCTGAAAAATCACAGACGTGACGAGAGCGTGATCTTTCCATGCAGACCTTCGTGGTCAAACTGGCGAGTGGCGTGGCGGCACTGATTGCATCCATCTGCTTACAGATCTGCAATCTGAGCAACGATACGACAGATACCGCAGCAGTTGCGACGGCTGCCGCATCTTCGGTGGTCGGACTGCGCATGACGATGAAGATTCTCCCGATCATCTGCCTTCTGTGCGGCATTTTATTTTCCACAAAAGTATATTCTGACGGAGGAGAAGGTTGCCGAGATCGCAGAGCAGGTCAAGAAAGGGGCATACTAAATGATAAAAGCGGACGGACATATTTTTGTGCTGGAGACGGCACACACGACATACTGTTTCCGGAGAATGGAGACAGGACATTTGGAACATCTGTATTACGGAAGACGCCTGACTCTGCCGGAGCATCCGGCGGAGTGTGATGTTGCTCCGCTGGTGGAGAAGCATACATTTGCACCGGAAATACGAATCTATGTGAGAAGGATCAGCCGTTTTCGCTGGAGGATATGCGGCTTGAGATGTCCTCCTACGGAAAAGGAGACATCCGCGAACCGTTTGTGGAGATCGTGCACGCGGACGGCAGTACCACTTCGGATTTCCGATATGAAAGCTATGAGATCACAGAAAAGACGGCGGGGACAGAAAACGGAGATCTCCCGGGAGCTTACGACGAGGGGGAGGCACAGCGTCTCAGCGTAAGGCTGCGCGACCATTCCTATGATCTTGTTCTGGAACTTCATTATGATGTCTACGCAGAGTGCGATGCGATTGTGCGAAGCGCCGTTCTCTTCAATGAGAGCGGGGAGACGGTCCGTCTGAACCGCCTGATGAGCACCCAGATCGACTTTGATCCGGCAGAGTATGTGTTTACAACCTTTACCGGTGCGTGGGCGAGGGAGATGCACCGCTCCGATACGCGCATGGAGGCGGGAAAACATGTCAATGCGTCCTACACGGGAACCTCCTCCAGCCGTGCCAACCCGTTCGTCATGATTGCAAAGACGGATACGACGGAGGATACCGGAGAGTGTTACGGATGCAACCTCATCTACAGCGGCAACCACTATGAGGCGGCGGAAGTGAGCGGCTACGGCAAGATGCGCCTGACTGCCGGCATCAATCCGCAGTCATTTTCCTGGCTGCTGGCTCCGGGGGAGAACTTTGCGGCGCCGGAGGCGGTCATGGCGTATTCCTGTGAGGGCTACAATGGCATGAGCCAGTGCATGCATGCATTTGTGCGGGAGCACATCGTGCGTGGAGCGTATAAGAACAAAGGTGCGCCGGTGCTGTTAAACAGCTGGGAGGCAGCCTATTTTGACATCAATGAGAGAAATCTGCTTGCTCTGGCGAAGAAGGCAAAGGAAGCCGGCGTGGAGCTTTTGTGATGGACGACGGCTGGTTCGGCGAGCGCAATGATGACGCACATTCCTGGGAGACTGGGAAGTCAACGAGAAGAAGCTTCCGGGAGGTCTCGCGGGACTCGGAAGAAAGATCAAGGCGCTCGGATTGGATTTTGGTATCTGGGTGGAGCCGGAGATGGTGAATGTGAACAGTCATCTCTACCAGGCGCATCCGGACTGGACGATTGAGATCCCGGGGAAACCGCATGCGGAGGGGCGCAACCAGCGCATCCTTGATCTTACGAGAACGGAAGTGCAGGACTATATCATCGAGACGATGACGAAAGTCTTTTCCTCGGCGGAGATCTCCTATGTCAAATGGGATATGAACCGGACGTTTACGGATTACTATTCCGGAGCGCTTCCGCCCGAGCGGCAGGGGAGGTGGCACACCGCTATGTGCTGGGACTGTACCGGTGCATGAGAGAGCTTACCGCGCGTTTCCCGGACATTCTCTTTGAGGGATGCTCGGCGGGCGGCAACCGGTTCGATCTTGGAATTTTATCCTATTTTCCACAGATCTGGGCGTCGGATGACACGGATGCGCTCTGCCGGGCGGAGATTCAGACCGGCTATTCCTACGGCTATCCGATGTCCGTTGTGAGCGCGCATGTGTCGGCGTGCCCCAACCACCAGACGCTCCGCGTGACGCCGCTTGAGACACGGTTCGCCGTGGCGGCGTTCGGCATCTGCGGCTATGAGTGCAATTTCTGTGATCTGTCCCGCGAGGATTTTGCGGCGGTAAGGCACAGATCGCACTGTACAAACAGTGGCGGGAGGTATTGCAGAAGGGACGGTTTTACCGCGGACGCACATTCGGAGAGGGGGCACATGAAAGTGTACTCTCCCAGAGCGTGGGAAACCAGATGGAGTGGACCTGTGTGTCGGAAGACCAGACCCGTGCGGTCGGTATGCTGATGCAGAAGCTGGTCGTACCGAATACCCAGTATCACAGCTATCAGGCGAAGGGATTAAAACCCGATGCGCGGTATCATTTCTACAACCGCAGCTTAAAATACAATATCAAGGATTTCGGGGATCTGGTCAATACCGTCTCACCGGTACACATCAGGCAGGATTCGCTGGCGCTGGATCTGATTGCCAGATTTAAGAAGATGGACGGGGAGATCGAGGATTGCCATGCAGCCGGAGATATGTTAATGTATCATGGAGTGAAGCTTAAACAGGCGTTCGGCGGAACCGGATACAACAATGAGGTGCGGTATTTTCAGGATTTCGCTGCGCGCATGTATTTTATGGAAGAGGAAAAGAACATGCAGACAGCGGGGAAGCAGAAGAAAAAGAGAGATAACAGCAGCAGAATCAGAAGCGGGGCAGCGGCACTTTGTGCGGCCCTGCTTCTTTTGCTGCCGGGATGCGGAGCGGCATCGGACGGACAGGCGGCAGAGCAGCAGGCGGCACTGTCCGGGGAGCCTGCAGGATGGTCAGATGTCGGAAATGCAGATGGCAGAGCAGCAGGAGAATGGTGGCTCACCGACAGAGGAGATGGCAGAGCCGGGGAAGGACAGACGCCGGACGGAACGCTGTCGGTGACGTTTTGGATGTCGGACAGGGCAATGCCGTTTTAGTGGAGCAGGGCGGAGCGTATATGCTGATCGACGGCGGCAACAGAGACTATTCCTCGTTTGTGGTAAGCTATCTGAAGGAACAGGGCGTGGAAGAACTCGCCTATGTGATCGCTTCTCACTATGATGCGGATCACTTAAACGGTGTGGTCGGCGCCCTGCACGCATTTTCTTGCGGACAGGTGCTTGCTCCCGATTACGTGACGGATACCAGAGTCTATGAGTCGTTTGAGCGCGTGATAAAGGAGCAGGATATTGCACTTGCCTACCCGGCAGTGGGAGACACTTACACGCTTGGCGACGCTTCTTTTACGGTGGTCTGCCCAAAGCCTATGATCCGAAGGAGGATAACGATAATTCCGTCGGAATCCGCCTTGTACGGCGACACCAGCTTTTAATCTGCGGTGACGCCGGAAAAGCCGAAGAGCAGGTGATGCTTGACTCCGGCGTGACACTGGAGTCGGACGTGTATCTGGCGAGCCATCACGGGAGTGAGGGTTCTTCCTCCGAAGCGTTTATGCGCGCCGTGTCGCCGACGGCGGTCGTGGTCAGTGCTGGCGCGGGGAACTCTTACGGCCATCCGACGCGCACGGTACTCGACCGGGTGAAGGCATGCGGGCAGCGCTCTACCGGACGGATCTGCAGGGAACCATCACGGTCACAAGTGACGGAACCTCCCTTAGCTGGAGCGTGGACGCGACGCAGGATTACCGGGACGGGATGAGGTCGCGGCAGGTGCTGCGGACACCACGGGAACATCCGGGGCGGCAGATACCGCAGGAAGCGCGGCACAGGCATCATCCGGGGGAGAGACTGCCGCGGGCGGCACAGCGGACGTGACAGGAGAATACGTGCTCAATACGAACACAAAGAAGTTTCACCGGTCATCCTGCTCGAGTGTTGCGCAGATGTCGCCGGAAAACAAGGCGGCATTCTCCGGAAGCAGGGAGGAACTGATTGCAGCCGGATATGATCCGTGCAAGAGATGTAATCCCTGACGGAATTCTGTCTGTACAACAGATGATAAGAGAAATGCAATGATTTTTAACAGAATGCATAAAAATGGAATGGAAAAGACCGGTTGTATGCGTTTGGTGAAAAAGCTGCGCTGCCCGTTCTTTTCTGCCTGTGATTCCCGTCTGGGGAGCTGCCCAGATCTTGAATACGCCAGTGATCTGTGTATCGTTTCGGAATATACGGCATCTGCTTCCTTCTGGGCTACTATGTCTTTTCCCATAAAAAAGTGACCGACCGGCTGGCGTGCGTGAGCGTCCCGCTTGCAACCGCGGCTGTGGTGCTGACAGTTTTTATGTGCGGTATTATTTTGGGAAAATTATGCAGAGGAGCCGGTGGTAAACAGTCCGTTTTCCATTTTGTATGGCTGAACGGTGTGTCTGGCAGTCCTGGGAGGAATGAAGCGCTGGGGCAACCGTACGTCGCGAAAGACAGCGTGGCTTTCTAAAAGAGCTACGGACTGTATCTGTTCCACTATCTGGCACCTCGGCGGCGGCATATTTTCTGGACCGCTACACCAAAGTTACGGGGTTGCAGCCTACCTTTGTCGGGAATTGCAGCCTATGCGGGCGGCGATCTTCTATGAGCTGATAAAAGAATTCCGGTCATAAGATGGTGTGTGATTGGAGAGAAAAGGAGAGGAAACATGTTCAAAGATAATCTGATGATGCTGCGGAAGATGCGTGGAATGACGCAGGAGGAACTGGCGGAGAAGATTGATGTGTCCAGGCAGACACTCCAAATACGAGACGGGAGAGTCCCTCCCGGATGTGGAGAAGAGCCGGCTGATCGCGGAGGTGTTTGCCGAAGGAAAGCATGCGTTTGGAATGGTGAAGGTCGGTGAAAAGGGCAGATTGTGATTCCTGCAAAGGCGAGAAAATTTTTGACATAAAGCCGGGGATGTATTGATGGTTCTGGGAGATGAAGAACAGGGAATTGCGCTGTTAAAGGAGCAGGATTTTATGGCGATGGTGCAGGCAATGCGGCATATGGAGACGTAAAATTGCGCAATCCGGTGCGCAGAGGATTGCAATATGTAAAATAACACAGGCGAGACCTTCCAGAGCGCAGGTCGGAAGTATTTGCGCTGGCGTCGGTGATTTATGTGCTTGGTTTTGCTTGAGGTGACATCGGCGGATCTTGGGAGTGGTTTGCTTCGGTAAAAGTAGAATATTTCGGGGAACTTTTTCTGGTCATCGGGTTTACCTGATTTTTTGCGGAGTTTTGCCGCATTGCGCTGCCAAAAATCATTTACTGGTTTGAGTCGGCATTTTCGGTGTTCTCCATGTATCTGTTGTTTACCACGGAAGAGCTGGATGCTGTGTGCACTATATGGAATTCGATGAGATTCTGCGCGGACACGGGCAGCGGGTGCCGATCAAGGAAGCTCTTTTTGACGTGCGGGCAGAGCAGTTAAACGAGATGGGGAGAATCAGGGATACCTCATCCGGGCGATTGATATGACGGAACACTATAACCGGCTGGATCAGGCGGAGATGTCTGCGCATGTGGATGCGCTGACCGGCTCTGGGACAGAGAGCAGTTTAAGATTTCCATGCTTGATGAACTGTATCAGAACGGTGCCGGCACCATGTTTATGATGGATGTGGACAATTTTAAGGAGGTCAATGATCACTACGGACATGACATCGGCGACAAAGTGCTGCGGACACTCGGCACAGCAATCCGCGAGACCTGTCAGAATGAACATCTCTGTGGCAGGCTTGGCGGGGATGAGTTCTGCCTGTTTTTAAAGGGAATCACGGAGGAAGCAGAGATTCAGAAGTACGCAAAGAAAGTTGCGCGCTGTACAAGGAGAAGATTGCCCTGCTCCCGGATCACGTAAAGTCTTCCATGTCCATCGGTGCGGTGGTTGTTGACATCGGGAAGCATAATACCGCAAGAGATACGTTTGAGCAGGTTTACCGCAGCGCAGAGACGGTGTGACGCACGGCGCATCAGAGCAGTATTTTTGATCTGCGCAGCAGAGAAAGCCCAGAATTCCGGTGAGGACATCGGAGACTGCCTGCGCGAGCAGAATTCCCATGTAGCCGAACAGGGAAGAAAAGAGCAGCATACACAACAGCAGCACGCCCTGGCGGCTGATGGACATCAGAAAGCGGGAAGCGCCATGCCGGCTGCCTGGAACAGTGTGGTGAAGACTAAGATCATGCCGATCACAGGGGCGGTAATCATGAGACAACGGAGCATCAGGGCACCGGAGGCCACGATGACATCATCCTGCATGAAGATGCGGATGATGTGCGGAGCAAAAATACAGGCGGCGGCTGTGAAAACGAGCGCAATGAGAAGCTGCACGAGCAGATCAAAATGCAGAAACTGTTTCAGGCGTTCGCGGTTGTCTGCACCGTAGCAGTAGCCGAGGAGCGGCTGCGCGCCGAAGGCGAACCCGACCAGAATCAGCATGGTGATCATGTTGACTTTTAAGGCAATGCCAAGAGCGGCAACTTTATCAGAACCGTAAGGTAACAGAAAACGGTTGGTGAGGAGTACCGCAAAGCTCTGCATCAGGTTCGTGATGGAAGCCGGAATCCGATCAGCAGAATGTCACGGACATGACCGGATGAAATATGCATTTCGCGGCAGGACATCGACAGATGCCCTGCCTTTTTGAATACAACCCACACGAGATAGCAGTCGGCAAGCAGATTGCTCAGGATGGTGGCAAGTGCGGCGCCGCCGGCACCCATATGCAGAGAGAAGATGAAAATGGGATCTAAAAGAATATTAAACACAGCGCCGATGACGGAACCAATCATGGCATCATTTGCCAGACCTTCTGTGCGGAGCAGATTCCCGGGACTATATTAAAGATAATGGCAGGGCAGCCGAGAACCAGAAAGCGGTAATAGGCGCCGGCATAAGCGATGGTATCGTCCCTGGCACCCAGAAGATGCAGAATGGGTGTCTGAAAAGCAGCATCAGAACGGCAACAGCAATGCCGAAGAAGATGGAGCCGAGAAGGCAGAAAGCACTGATCCGCCGCGCGGTGTCATAATCTTTTTTTCCGAAAAGTCTTGAGATGGCGGAACTTCCGCCAAGCCCGAAAATATCACCGAATGCAATCATGAGACTGAACACCGGGGCGCAGAGAGAGACGCCGGCGACGAGGCTGGTGTTCTGGGTCTCAATAAACCATGTGTCGACCATATTGTATACAAGGCTGATGACCATGCCGAACACCACAGGCAGAGCCATCTTGAAATAGGCTTTCGGTACGGGCATTGTTTCAAATACATCATTGTTCATCTGAGAGTTCCTCCATTTCCTGTAACAGGATCAATGCTTAAAGTATATCATATTGATAGAAAAAAGGTGACGGGAAAATAAAAAGCTTCTTGACATTGCCACATTAGTGCAGTAAACTACTGACAAATAAATGAGAAATCGTTGAGCAAAAGGAGTACACTGTACGATTCTTCACAGAGAGCCTGGGGCGGTGGGAGCAGGCAGGATAGTATGGATGGAATGGATTTGCGAGAGCAAAGTGAAAGGCGGATAACAGCAGCCGAGTAGCGGAAGCCGTGTCCTCACGTTACAGGGGTACGATATAGAGAACATCTGTATCTGAGAGTCTATACATGATTGGTGGCGGATATTTCCAGTTTGGAGGTATCCGCTTTTTGTATCTTCTGTCAGATGAGTCCGGTGAGGACGGCTGATAAAAAGAGAGAAGCTAAGCATGGCAAGAGAAGAAGGGTGGCACCACGAGACATTCGTCCCTGATCCGGTTTACCGGGTCAGGTTTTTTAATTCATGGAAATTACGTCCAATGAATTAAAAGCCCTCGGCAGGATCGCACTGCGTCAGAGCGGAATTATGTCGCTAGAGCAACCCGCCGCAGGCGGAGAATCCTGCAAAGCAGGATTCTTTCTTGATGGGACGCATTTTCTATGAATTAAAAGAAGAAGAGAGGAGGATTTATGAAGCGCATCTATAAGGTCTACAAGAAAACAGTCAGCATTGTGAACGAGACGCCGACGGCGATGTACGAGAATCTGGTCGGAAGCAGAAAGGGATTTCTGCTCGAGAGCTATGACAAGAACTATGACCGGTATACGTTTTTGGGGGAACCGGAGGAACTGATCTCCTCGGAGGGGGAGTCGCTTGTCATCACAAAAAAGAGTGGGGAGCGCGAGGTGCGCAGGGGCAATCCGTTAGCGCTGTTAAAAGAATATTATGACGAATTTGAGATTCATAAGGAGAATGACGAACTGAATTTTTCCGGCGGACTGGTGGGCAATGTCAGCTATGATTTTATCCGCTACTCGGAAAAACTGCCGGAGAAGAATCCGGATGAGATCGGGATTGAGACGATTCAGCTGATGTTGATGAAAGCGTTTATCGTGATGGACTATGTGGCGGAGACGCTGACCGCGGTTGTCTTAGAGGAGGAGACGGAGGAAGGGAGAAAGCGTGCCGGCGTGACGGCGGAAGAGATGATCCGTCGCGCCATGCATCCGGAGCAGACAGAGGGGAGGATGTGACAGCAGGTGTGAAGAGAACACCGGGCACGGGATGAAAGAGGCGGCGCAGCCGGAGGGCGGAAAAAAGGACGGTGTGATCCGTAAAAAGTCGGATACGCTTGCCGCTTACAGCGCGAAGGTGGAGATCAGACACTATATCAGAGAAGGACATATCTTTCAGACGGTGCTCTCCCAGCGCTGGACGGTGGAGACCGGACATGACGGTTTCTCCCTCTATAAGGAGCTTCGCGAGTTGAATCCGTCGCCGTATCTTTATTACTTTCAGTTCGGTGATTTTGAGGTGATCGGAAGTTCGCCGGAGATGTTAGTAAAACAGCAGGGCAAGCGTGTGTTTACCTGCCCGATCGCAGGGACCAGACCGAGAGGAAAGACAGTGGAGGAGGATGAAGCACTCCACAGAGAACTCTGGCAGATGAGAAAGAGCGTGCCGAGCATGTGATGCTGGTGGATCTGGCGCGAAACGATATGGGGCGCATCTCGGAATTCGGAACAGTCAAGGTCACGGATTTTATGAATGTGCGGAATTATTCCCATGTCATGCACATCGTATCCATGGTGGAGGGAAGGAAAAAGGCAGCTATCATCCGTTTGATCTGCTGGCATCCTTCCTGCCGGCAGGAACGTTAAGTGGTGCACCAAAGATCCGTGCAATGGAGATCATTGAGGAATTGAGGAGGTACGGCGCGGGCTCTACGGCGGTGCGACCGGTTATGTCGATTTTTCCGGCGATATGGATTTCTGCATCACGATCCGCACGATGATCAAGAAGGGCAGAGAGGTCTATCTGCAGGCGGGTGCGGGAATCGTCGCGGACTCCGTGCCGGAAAAGAATATCAGGAATGCTGCAACAAAGTGATGGCGCTTGCAAGAACACTTCTGGAGGAGGAAAGCTTATGATTCTTTTGATTGACAACTATGATTCCTTTACCTATAACCTCTATCAATATATCGGAACCTTCACGCCGGACATCCGGTGGTACGCAACGATGCCATTACGATCGGGGAGATAGAAGATATGCAGCCGGAGCGCATTGTGCTCTCCCCGGGTCCCAAAAGTCCGAAAGAGGCGGGAATCTGCATGGATGTCGTAAAACATTTCTACAATAAAATACCGATTCTTGGCATCTGTCTCGGACATCAGTGCATCGGTGAGGCGTTCGGAGGAACCGTGAGTTATGCGAAGACGTTATTCCATGGAAAACAGTCCGAAGTCACACACTGCCTGGACGGTGTTTTTACCGGGATCGACACGCCGGTTAAGGTGGCAAGGTATCATTCCTGGCGGTGCTAAGAGACGATCTGCCGGAGTGTTTAAAAGTCACCGCGCAGACCGCGGACGGCGAGATTATGGCGATGCGGCACAAAGAGTATCCGGTGGTCGGTCTTCAGTTCCACCCCGAGTCCATCTACACGGAACACGGAAAGCGGATGATCGAGAATTTCCTGTCGGGTGTCATTTAAGGGAGGAGCAGCGTATGATACTGGATCAGATTGTGAGTGATAAAAAAAGAAGACTGCCGGAGCATAAGAGACGGATACCGGAGCAGGAGATGCGAAAGCTGGCGGAGGTATATGAGGGCAGTCATCACGATTTTAAGGGAGCGCTTGAGGGAGATGTCATTCCGTCATTGGAGAGTTCAAAAGCGTCCCCAAGTCTAGGAAAATTAAAAGCAAAATTAACTTGATTGATAGAATCACAGAATACAATGCTTCTGTGGATGCAATCTCCTGCCTGACGGAGGAGGATCACTTTGACGGCAGCACGGCGTATCTAAAACAGATCCGGCAGATGGCAGATCTTCCGATCCTGCGCAAGGATTTCATGATTGACCCGTACCAGTTCTATGAGGCACGTGCAATCGCGCGGATGCGGTGCTTCTCATTGCGGCAATCTTAGACGATGTGCAGATGCATGAATTCTACCAGCTTGCAGGGGAACTGGGGCTGGATGCGTTAGTCGAGGTACACGACGAGGCGGAGATGGAGCGGGCGTTAAAGCTGGATGCAAAGATCATCGGCGTCAATAACCGCAATCTGAAGGATTTTTCCATTGACCTGCAAACAACGGAGCGATTAAGCCGCATGGTGCCGCAGGAGAAAATTCTGGTGGCGGAAAGCGGCATTGTATCGGATGAGGATGTGGAGTTCTTAAAAGCATGCGGTGTGAATGCATTCTGATCGGGAGAGCCTTTATGGAGGCGGAGCACCCGGGAGAGGTGGCAGCGCTGGAAGCAGCGGTAGGGAGGATGGACATTGACGAAGATCAAGATCTGCGGCATCACAGGAGAGGATGAGATAGCAACGCTCAATGAGACCGGTGTGGATTACGCCGGATTCGTGCTGTACGAGAAAAGTAAACGTTATGTCACAGTGCAGAAAGCAAGACAATTATTTGAAAAATTAAATAAAGATATAAGAAAAGTAGCTGTAGCGGTAGCGCCGGAGAGCGAGTTGATTGAGGAGATCGGGCGTGCAGGGTTTGATCTGCTGCAGGTGCATGGTGTGGACGCCACAGAGGCGGAGCGGATCGCAGCACAGACGAAGCTGCCGGTGTGGCTGGCGGTCAACCTTCGTGATCCTGCCGAGGTTCGCCGATGGCGCCGGGAAGAATATCACCGGATTGCCGGGGTTGTGATTGATGCCGGAGCGTACGGCAGCGGAAAGACATTCGGCTGGGAACAGAACGGACAGGATGAGATGTGCTGTGCCGTGCGTGCGTTCCGGGAGGAACTGCTGGCAGAGGGCGTACTTTTGTGCTGGCAGGCGGACTTAACGCAGAGAATGTGGCGGAGGAATCAGAATCTTTGCCCCGATGTCGCAGATGTCAGCAGCGGCGTGGAAACGCTGTGTGACGGAATGAGAGCAAAAAGTATAATCAGGATTAAAAAATTTAAGAAAGCCGTGCAAAAAACAGAAGGCGTCTGAACAGGAAGAAGGAGCGGCGGAACGTGATCAGGAAAGGAAAGACGAGACATGAACAGGAAAGCATATTACGGAGCATTTGGCGGACAGTATGTGGCTGAGTCGCTGATGAATACCCTGGAGGAACTGGATGCGGCATTTGAGGAAGCAATCCGCGATCCGGAATTTCTCAAACAATACCACTATTATCTGGAACAGTATGTCGGGAGAGAGACACCGCTGTATTACGCGGAGCGTCTCAGTGAAAAGTACGGCATGAAAATGTATTTAAAGCGTGAGGATTTAAACCATACCGGCGCACACAAGATTAACAATGTGATCGGACAGATTCTGCTGGCGAAGCGAATGGGTAAGAAAAAGGTGATCGCAGAGACCGGAGCGGGCAGCACGGCGTGGCGACGGCAACCGGCGCAGCGCTCTTTGACATGGAGTGCACGGTCTATATGGGAGCCGAGGATATCAAAAGACAGTCACTAAACGTAATGCGCATGGAGATGCTCGGCGCGAAAGTTGTCAGTGTCACTTCCGGAAGCAATACGCTAAAGGATGCGACCAACGAGGCGATCCGCACCTGGGCAAAAACGGCGGAGGATACCTTTTACATCATCGGTTCTGCTGTGGGACCGTATCCGTACCCGAAGATGGTGAAGGAGTTTCAGAGCGTCATCAGCCGCGAGGCGAAAAACAGATCCTTGCGGCGGAGGGCAAGCTTCCGGATGTCGTGATGGCATGTGTGGGAGGCGGATCGAACTCCATCGGCATGTTTGCGGATTTTATTGAGGAGAAGGGTAAAGCTGATCGGCGTGGAGGCAGCCGGAAAGGGAATCGAGACCGGGGAACACGCGTCGGCGATGGCGCTCGGCGAGCCGGGAGTTCTGCACGGCATGCGTTCCTATCTGCTGCAGGATGCGGACGGCAATGTCCAGCTTGCACATTCCATCTCAGCGGGGCTGGATTATCCGGGCGTCGGTCCGGAGCACGCGTACTTAAAGGAGAGCGGACGCGCACGATATGTGGCAATCCGGGATGATGAGGCGATGGATGCGCTGATGGAGCTGTGCAGACTGGAGGGAATCATTCGTGCGATCGAGAGCGCCCATGCAGTTGCCTATGCGATGAAGTACGCGAGGGAGCGCAAAGAGGCGGTCGGTGAGAAGCAGGCGGCAAAGGAGACCATGGTCATCTGTCTGTCGGGCCGCGGCGACAAGGATGTCAATACGATCGCAGATTATCTTGCAGGAAAAGGATATTTAAATTGAGCCGGAAAGTTGTCCGGCGAGGGAGGATATGACAGATATGAATCGAATAGAAGCGCGTATGAACGCCTGCAGCAAAAAGCAGGAGAAAGCATTTATTACTTATGTTACCGCGGGACTGCCGGATCTGGCAGCCACAAAAGAAATCATCCGGGCGCAGGAGCGCGGCGGCTGCGACGTGATTGAGCTTGGCGTGCCGTTTTCCGATCCGGTGGCGGACGGACCGGTCATCAGGACGCATCGTACCGTGCAATCTGCGGCGGGTGAATGTGAAGAAGATTTTGCAATGATGCAGGAACTGCGCACGGAGGTGTGACGGTCCCGATCATCTTCATGATGTATTACAACACGATCCTGCACTACGGCGTGGAAGCGTTTGTAAAAGATGCAATGAGGCGGGGGTGGACGGACTGATCGTTCCGGATCTGCCGTTTGAGGAGCAGGCGGAACTGATGACGGTGCTTAACGCATCGGAGGATACGATCTTAATCCAGCTCGTCGCCGGTGTCCGGGGCGCGGATTCAAAGATTCTCGCCGGAGCGCGGGGTTCGTCTACTGTATCGTCCATGGGTGTCACGGGGCAGGGAGCAGAGTTCCATAAGGGGGTAAGAAGCTATCTTACCGCAGTACGGGAAGCGACAGATCTGCCGGTGATGATGGGCTTTGGCATCCGGACGGCGGCGGACGTTCTGCCGCTTGCGGATCTGATCGACGGGGCGATCGTCGGAAGTTATTTTATCAGGCTGCTGGAGGAGCAGGGCTTTGCGCCGGAGGCGGCGGAGACATACTGCCGGACCTTTAAAAGGAACTGAACGCATAGAGGAGGAAAAAGGGATGAAAGAATATATTGCAAAGGTTGCTGAGGGAGAGAATCTGACTGAGGAAGAAGCAAAAAAGGCGATGGACATCATGTTAAGCGGTGATGCGACGCAGGCGCAGATCGCGGCGTTTCTGGCGCTGGAGCGCGTGAAGGGCGAGACGCTGGATGAACTGGCTGGATTTGCAGCGGTGCTCCGCGACAAGGCTGAGACGATTTCCCCGAAGGTTGATAATTATATTGATCTGGTGGGAACCGGCGGAGACCGCACATTTACCTTTAACGTGTCCACCACGTCGGCGTTCGTGGTGGCTGCTGCAGGACTCCCGGTGGCAAAACACGGAAACCGCTCCATATCGTCGAAATCGGGCGCCGGGGATGTGCTAGAGGCGCTCGGTGTCAATATCATGGCAGATCCGAGGAAAGTGGAGGAATGCGTGGAGAAGGCTGGCATCGGCTTCATGTTTGCGCAGCTTTTAACAAGTCCATGCGCTATGTCGGGCAGGCGCGCAGTGAGATGGGAATCCGTACCGTCTTTAATATCTTAGGACCGCTCGCTAATCCGTCCCGCGCAAAAAATATGGTGGTCGGTGTCTACAGTCCGTCACTCACGGAAAAGGTAGCGACGGCGATGAGCAGACTTGGGGTGGAGCGCGCGTATGTGGTCAGCGGTGAGGACAACATGGATGAGATTACGCTTACAGGAGCGACCACGGTATCCGAGATCCGGGATGGAGCGGTGACAACATTTACCATCACACCGGAGCAGTTCGGTATGAAGCGCGTATCGCTGGAGGAGCTGCGTGGCGGAAGCGGCGGGGAAAACGCAAAGATTACGAGAGCCATTCTGGACGGAACGGAGCGCGGCGCCAAGCGTGACATCGTTCTTTGAACGCAGGTGCAACTCTTTATGTCGGAGGGGTTGCGGAATCTATGGAAGCGGGTGTAAAATTAGCGGCAGAGGCGATCGACAGCGGCGCGGCAGCACGGAAGCTGAAGGAGCTGGTTCGCGTCTCAAATACATAGAGAAAAGGAATCAGAAAGATGATACGGTTTAACAGTGATTACACAGAGGGATGCCATCCGGCGATCTTAGAGAGACTTGCGGCAACCAACATGGAACAGACCCCGGGATACGGGGAGGATGTATATTGTGCGGCAGCTGCGGAGCAGATAAAAGAGGCGTGCGCCGCACCGGAGGCAGCGGTGCATTTTCTGGTGGGAGGAACACAGACGAATGTGACAGTGATTTCGGCTGCATTAAGACACTATCAGGGTGTGATCACTGCGGTGACCGGACACATCAACGTACATGAGACGGGAGCACTGGAGTCCTGCGGACACAAGTGCCTTACGATCGAGACGGCGGACGGCAAACTGACAGCAGAACAGATTGCTGCATATACGGACGCGCATTATGCCGACGCAAGTTTTGAACACACGGTTCAGCCGAAGATGGTCTATATTTCCAATCCGACGGAGATTGGCACGATCTATAAAAAGCGGAGCTGGAGGCGATCTATGATGTCTGCAAAGAGAGAGGGCTTTATCTGTTTTAGACGGTGCAAGACTGGGCTACGGTCTTACATGCCGGGAAAATGATCTGACACTTGCCGATGTGGCGGCGCTCACGGATGTCTTCATCGGAGGAACCAAGGTCGGAGCGCTCTTTGGCGAGGCGGTTGTGATCACAAACGAGGAATTGAAGCGCGATTTCCGTTACAATATGAAGCAGCGGGGCGGCATGCTGGCAAAAGGCAGACTGCTCGGCATTCAGTTCCTCACGCTATTCGAGGAGAAAAGGTATTTTGAGATCTCGGCGCATGCATCAAGGCTTGCGGAAAAGATCCATGATGAGCTAAAGGACATGGGCGTAAAATTTTATGGACTCGCCGTCGAACCAGCAGTTTGTGATTCTTCCGGATGCGGTGCTTGAAAAGTTAAAAGACGATTTTGCATTTGAATATCAGGCGCGTGTGGACGATACGCATAGCGCTGTCCGCATCTGTACCTGCTGGGCAACCAAAGAGGAAAACGTGGAGGCGCTTCTTGCTGCACTGAGGGGATTATTACGATAGAACGGAGAGAGAGTATGCAGCAGAAGAAACGTATTTTATTACTGGCAACCGGAGGAACGATTGCGTCCAGAAAGTCGGATAACGGCTTAAAACCGCAGATTACACCGGAGGAGCTGATCGAGTATATTCCGCAGGTAAAAGAGATCTGCGATGTCGAGGCGGTTCAGCTTTTAAATCTGGACAGCACCAACATGGAGCCGTCACACTGGAAACTCATGGTTCATGCGATTTGGGAGCACTACGACGATTTTGACGGATTCGTGATTGCCCATGGGACAGATACGATGGCGTACACGGCATCGGCGCTTTCCTATATGGTGCAGAACACGAAAAAGCTGATTGTGATTACCGGTGCGCAGAAGCCGATCGACCTGGAGATCACGGACGCGAAGTCGAACCTGATCGACAGCTTTTTATATGCTGCCGATGACCGCTCACAGGGGGTACAGATTGTGTTTGATGGAAAAGTCATCGCCGGAACCCGCGCCAAGAAGGTGCGGTCCAAGAGCTACAATGCATTTTCCAGTATTGACTATCCGTCGCTCGCCGTGATACAGGACATGAATATTATGCGCTATATCCCATGCTTCCGTACGAGGAGGAAGTCCGGTTCTATGAGAAGCTGGATGAAAATGTTTTCCTGATGAAGCTGATCCCGGGAATCCGTCCCAAGGTGTTAAAGAGTATTTTTGAAAATTATGACTGTATCATTGTGGAGAGCTTTGGCGTGGGCGGTATACCGCAGTCTATCGCAGAGGAGTTTTACCGGCTGTGCCAGGAGCATCCGGACAAGCTGGTGGTCATGGCGACGCAGGTGGCGCACGAGGGAAGCGATATGACGGTCTACGAGGTCGGCCACAACATGAAAGAATATTGCCGCTTCTTAGAGTCCTACGATATGACGTTAGAGTCCGTGATTGCGAAGGTGATGTGGATGCTTGGCAACTATGATATATCGTCCTGTGATATCGAGGAGGTTTTCTATCACAGTATCAATTACGACCTGATTTTTGGAAAGAACCGGAAATGCAATTAGAGAATTGTCAACCGCGAGACAAAACAGGTTGACAATCGACAAAAGTGTTATGATTGTTTTGCAGACAGAGAGACCCACAGGGATTTCTGCGCGAAAAACAGCAGGAAAGAGCGGTAAAATATGCGATTCCTGAGGAAACGAGGAGAATCATGAAGATTTCAACAAAGACAATTGTTACAGTGGGTATGTTTACGGCAGTGCTTAGCGTGTTGTCCATCTTGACGATCCCGATGCCGACCGGCGTTCCGGTGACACTTCAGACTTTTGCAATGGCGCTGTGCGGCTATGTGCTCGGCTGGAAAAAGGGAACATCATCCACATTGATCTATATCCTGCTCGGTACAGTAGGCGTTCCGGTGTTTGCGGGAATGACAGGCGGACCGTCCTGGCTTGCCGGCTACAGCGGCGGATTTATCTGGGGATTCATTTTCCTGACAATGCTCTGCGGCGTGGGCATGGCACAGAAGCAGATCTGGCTCCGCGCTGTTAGGACTTGCCGGTCTTGCTGTGTGTCATCTGCTCGGTGTCATTCAGTTCGCCATCGTGGCTGCCACACCGTTTCCGGCTGCTTTCGTAGCGGTATCTGTTCCTTACATTGTGAAGGACGTGATCTCCGTTGTGGGCGCGTATCTGGTGGCAATTCCGATCCGCAAGGCGCTTGCAGCAGGAAATATTCTGGAAGAGAAGACAAAAGCGGCAGTTTAGGAGTGTACAGTTGCTATGGCAGACAAATTCAGAGGACATCACATCGTCTGTACTTCGCTCTATGAGGGAAAAGGCTACAGCGGTGCGTTTTGTGAAAATATGACGGCGGTGGTGGAGCGCCTGCGAAAAGATCCGGACGAGGAACTTCTTCTGGTGGCGGAACCGGATATGATCTGTGCGAACTGTCCGAACCGGACGGAGACGAACGAGTGCGTCCACAACCACAACCGTGTCGTGAACAAAGACCGCCGGGTCATCGAATTCTTCGGACTCGAGGAGAACAGGGTCTATACATACCGCGAGATGTGCAGACACGCACGCGCGGCGATGAACATGGATTTCTTTATGGAGAACTGTGGAAATGCGACTGGCGCAAGCAGGGCTCTGCAAGTACGAAGATCTGCTCGCACAGCTCGACCGTTGTATCGAGAGAATAGGAGATAGAAAAGCGCTGCCACACGAGGCGCTGATTATTATGAGTGATACCAGGAAAAATAGGAGCCAAACGTTCCGGATGATATCTGTCCAAGACAGATCTGACCGTAAAATCCGGTATTTCTAACCATGCCGCGTCCGGCATCTTTGATGATCCGTGTCTTTCCAGGTCTGGAGCACTCCACGGACTGTGTCCAGGCCGGCAGACAATTTTAGGGTGTTCGTGTCCCCTTATCGATTGCTGAACAAAACATAACCGCGCGAAGCCGATGTTTGAGTTGCCATCTGCCTTATTTTAATAGCAGATGGCAGCGAGTTTCGGTTCGCGCGGTTTTATATTGTCTGTGAAGCAATTCGATTAGGGGCGCTAGAACGCCCGCCCATTGTCTGCGGCTTGTCGGACACACTCTGTGGATTGTCCAGACGCGGCAAAGACACAGAATAGGATGTCAGACGCGGCATGGAAGAAATACTCAGATTTTACTTCAAAGATCTGCCTTGGCAGATACATTCGGAACTTTGTGCCCTCTAATCTCCTATCCTGTTACTCATGACAAGCAGCGCCGTGTGACGGCGCTTTTCTATTCCTGTCTAGTGCGTCTTTTTGTTGATATAGTTGGTCTTGTACTTGGAGTAGACGATCTTCTGGCTCTGGTAGAGACCAAAGTAGCCGGACAGCATATAGCTGAACGCGATGGCGAGAAGAAAATACGGCATACCGTCATATCCAAACAGCTCAAAGCTGATGAGCAGCGAGGTGATCGGACAGTTTGTCACGCCGCAGAAGACCGCGGACATGCCAACCGCTGTGCACAGGGTCGGCGAAAATCCGAGAACATTTCCGAACAGACAGCCGAATGCCGCTCCGGTAAAGAGACGGAACGATCTCGCCGCCCTTATAACCTGCGCCGAGTGTGGCGGCGGTAAAAGCATCTTTAAGAAGAAGCCTCCGGGCGGACGGTACCGTCCATGCAGCGGGCGATGATGTTGATGCCCGTACCGTTGTAGGTCTGATCCCCGACGAGCAGTGTCAGCACGACGACAATGCATCCGCCGACGAAGACGCGCAGATAGGGATTTTTAAAAAACTTCTTATACAGATGATCTGAACCGTGCAGCATCACGCAGAAGAGAATGCTCACCAGCGCACATAAGATGGCGAGGATGGAAATTTCAACGGCGGAGCCGATCGTAAAATCCGGAATTTTTCCGAGCGGGAAGCCGTCCGGGCTCACGCCGAACGAGGTGGCAATCGCGTGGGCGATCAGCGAGGAGATCACACATGGCACGAGGGCGGCATAGTACATGATGCCGACACTCACCACCTCCATGGAAGATGGCGGCTGCCATCGGAGTGCCGAACAGCGCGGAAAACGCAGCGCTATACCGCACATGATCATGATGTGCTTGTCCTTCTCATCAAAATGAAACAGACGTCCCAGACCGTTTCCAATACTGCCGCCGAGCTGCAGGGCAGCACCCTCACGGCCGGCAGAACCGCCGAACAGGTGGGTGATCAGCGTCGAGATAAAATGAGCGGCGCCATGCGCAGCGGCAGTTCATCGCCGGAATGGATGGCGGAGAGTACAAGGTTTGTGCCGGTATCGCGCTCATCGTGAAGCAGGCGGTAGGCACCTACAATGAGAATACCTCCGACCGGAAGCAGGAAAATAAGCCACGGATTTTTTGTACGGACGAGAGTGACGAGAGCCATGCACAGATAAAAAAGTGTGCCCACAGATCCGACCAGCACACCGGAGAGGATGGCGAATACCACCCATTTCAGGGAAGTCTTTAAGCGGTTGACATTGTGGGTTATCTTATGTTTGATGATCTCTTTCATAATTAGATGTGATTCCCTTTCCATAACATACTCTTATATCTGAATTTTAGCATTTCCCAAACAGATTTACAATAGTATGCCGCTATGGTTGTTCCGTCAGTCATGCGCTGTCGGATGCACTGATGTGACAAGGAAAGTTGTCAAAAATGTATTGACAACTTTCCTTGTCATATCTATAATAACGGTGTGAGAAAATGTGCCGCAAAGAAAGCGGTGCGTTGTGTGAAAAGCACATCGGGATATGGAGGATTTATGCCATTATACAATCATTTAAAAGAATATCGGGCAAAAATCAACGTCAATCAGCACGAGATGGGACAGCTGGTCGGAGTATCCAGGCAGACCATCAGTCAGATCGAGCGCGGGGATTATTCGCCGTCGGTGACGTTGGCGCTTAAGATTGCAAAAGTGTTTGAGGTTCCGGTGGAAGCCATTTTTACCTATGAGGAAGAACCGGAGGAAGAGAAATAGCAGGCAGGGAGGAGAAGCGTATGACAGATGGGACAGAGAAATGCAACCCGAAGATTGAGGAGAATCAGAGAGAGGATAGGAGAGCATTCCGCAAGTTTATAGTGCTTCTTTTAGTATCCATGGTTGTGGGCGGGATAACAGGCGCGTTTTCGACCATGGCAGCAAAGGAACAGGCGGATATCGGCGCAGGAATCACAGCGGGACTTCAAAAGATCGCACCCTATGCAAATCTTGTGATCGCGGCAGCTCTGGCTGTGTGGATGACGGGAATGCTTCGCGGCGGCAGAGCAGAATACAGGCGCTGGGACGGCGAGGAAGAGCAGTTGATCAAAGATCGAGCGGAAACTGGGCATTGGTGTGATTGTCACGAATGTGGCGCTCATTGCCGGATTTTTCTTTTTCGCAGCCGGCATGAAGTCCACCGGCATAGACAGCGGCTGGGAAGAAGAGATTCCGTGGGTGAAAATAGCACCACATTTCTCGGACTGATTGCGGTTATGGTCGTAACGGTAACCGCCCAGAACCGGATTGTGAATTTTACGAAGGAGATCAATCCGGAAAAGAAGGGAAGCGTTTACGATCTGAAGTTCCAGAAAACGTGGATCGCAAGCTGTGATGAGGCCGAACAGCTGCAGATATACCGCGCGCGGCGTTCCGTGCCCACCGCAATGAATTATGCGGCGCTCGGAATGTTTCTGGTCTGCTTTATCGGGATGCTGTCCTGGAATTTCGGACTGCTTCCGCTTACGATGGTGCTTTTGTCTGGCTGACAGGCGTGATCGTCTATGGGGTAGAGAGCCTTCGCATGACGGGAGGACGATAAGATCTTCGACCAGATAAAATGTGCAATGAAAGGCTGTCGCAATAAGCATATCGTGCTTTGATAAGTAATATTACAAGAAATAGATACTTAAAAGTTCCAGATAAACATGCGGCGACAAATTGAACGCAAAATCCGGTATTTCTAACCATGCCGCAGCTGGCATCTGTGATGATCCATGTTCTTTTCCACGGACTGTGTCCGCAGGCCAACAGACAATTTGTAGGACTTTTGTGTAGTGTCCCTTATGGCACCTTTGAACAAACATAACCGCGCGAAGCCCTGTCTGAGTCGGCATCTGCCCTATTTTCAATAGCAGATGCCGGCGAGTCAGTTCGCGGTTTTATATTATCTGTGAAGAGGTGCCATTAGGGAACTCAGAAATCCGCCATTGTCTGTGGCTTGTCGGACACACTCCGTGAGTGTCCAAACGTGGAAGAGACACGGAATGGGATGCCAGCCACGGCACGGAAGAAATACACGAATTTGCTTCAAAGAATTTGCCGCCGTCTGTTTATTCTGGAACTTTTATTCTCTAGTATTCCTGTAATTACTTATCACCTCAAAGAGGTCTATGCTTATTGCGGCAGCCTTTCTTTGTACAAATATCACAAAATGTATTCTTGAAACTTGGCAATAATGGAAAATAACGATTGGGTATTGCATTTCCTGACGCATGGAAATATAATCTAACCATCAACTGAAAACGTTACCGGAAACATTGCCGATAACAATACCGGAAACGTTACATAAGAAGTTGAACAAATCATATCAGGAGGGTAAATTTATGAAAAGAAAAGTGTTATCCGTAATGCTTGCAAGTGCAATGCTCGCAACGATGTTTACTGGATGTGGGGACAGCAGCACAACAGACAGTAACGCAGCAGCTACCACAGGAAACGATGCAGCTGCAACAACCACAGAGGCGGCAGATACAGATGCAGCGAAGACGGATGCAGCGGGCGGTTCAGTTTATTATCTGAACTTCAAGCCGGAGCAGGATCAGGCATGGCAGGATCTGGCAGCAACCTACACAGAGCAGACAGGTGTTCCAGTAACGGTTATCACAGCAGCAGACGGGTACTTACGAGCAGACGTTAAAGTCAGAGATCGCCAAGACCGAAGCTCCTACCTTATTCCAGGTAAACGGACCGGTAGGACTTGCAAACTGGAAGGATTACTGTCTGGATCTTTCAAACAGCGAGATCTACTCCCATCTGACCAGCGATGACTATGCACTGAAGAATGACGCCGGCGAGGTTCCCGGTATCGCATATGTAATCGAGACTTATATCATTTACAACAAGACGATCTTAAACGACTACTGCACAATGGACAACGCAGTGATCTCTTCTCCGGAAGACATCAACAACTTTGAAACATTAAAGGCAGTGGCAGACGACATTCAGGCAAGATTAGACGAGATCAACGATCAGTTCGGATATGACTTAAAGGGAGCATTTACTTCCGCAGGTATGGATGGATCTTCCGACTGGAGATTTAAGACACACCTTGCAAACCTTCCGATCTACTATGAGTACAAGGACAAGGGCATTGATTCCACCGATGCAATCGAGGGTACATACCTTGACAACTATAAGCAGATCTGGGATCTCTACATTACAGATTCCACCTGTGAGCCGGGTCTTCTTTCCAGCAAGACCGGTGACGAGGCTGAGTCCGAGTTCGGTATGGAAGAGGCTGTTTTCTACCAGAACGGTACATGGGAGATACAGCAACCTGACCAATGAGGATAACGGTTATCTCGTAACAGCTGAGGACATGAGCATGATGCCGATCTACATTGGTGTGGACGGTGAGGAAAATCAGGGACTCTGCACAGGTTCTGAGAACTACTGGTGCGTTAATAATCAGGCATCCGCAGAGGATCAGCAGGCAACACTTGATTTCCTTGAGTGGGTAATCACATCTGATGAGGGACGTGATTCCATGGCTAATGTAATGGATTCACAACACCGTTTGATACTTTCGCTGACGGTTACACAGCAGACAATGTATTCATCCAGGCAGATGCAGCTTACACCAAAGCTGGCAAGTATTCTGTAACATGGAACTTCTCCACTATTCCTTCTGAGACATGGAAAGATGGCGTTGGTTCTGCATTACTTGAGTATGCACAGGGTACCGGCGACTGGGATGGCGTTGTGACAGCATTCGTAGATGGATGGAAGACTGAGTACGACGCAACACACGAATAAAAATCTGTAAAATGCAGGGGTGGGCATGAGAACTGCCCACCCTTTAGAAAGGATGCGGGTACTGCAAAGCATCTGCCCGATATCGGTTTTATTGAATATGAGAGGATGAAAGAGTATGGAGAAATCAATTAAGAAATATTTTCCTGTTTTTGCACTCCCGACTTTAGTGGCATTTACAATCGGTTTTATAATTCCTTTTATTATGGGTATCTATTTATCGTTTTGTGAATTTACGACGGTGACTGATGCAAAGTTCGTGGGACTGAAAAATTATATCCGGATTTTTTCGGATGCAACATTCACACATGCGCTGGTGTTTACGGCACTGTTTACGGTCGTGTCCGTTCTTACGATCAATGTGTTTGCATTTTCGATCGCGATGCTTTTAACAAAGGGAATTAGGGGAACGAACCTGTTTCGTACCGTGTTCTTTATGCCGAACCTCATCGGAGTATTGTGCTTGGATATATCTGGCGAGATCCTGTTAAACGGTATTCTGGCGAACTTCGGAAAGACACTTACCTATTCCGGAACCTGCGGATTCTGGGGACTTGTAATTTTAATGAACTGGCAGCAGATCGGTTATATGATGATTATCTATATCGCCGGCATCCAGAACATCGGGTGAGCTGATCAGGCGGCAAAGATTGACGGGGCGACGACCGTCAGCTGCTGCGCCATGACGATCCCGATGGTAATGCCGTCGATTACGATCTGTACATTCCTGACACTGACGAACTCCTTTAAGCTGTTTGACCAGAACCTGGCGCTGACTGCGGGCGAGCCTTCGAACAGTTCCCAGATGCTGGCACTGAATATTTATGAGACATTCTACACCAGAACCGGATGGGAGGGCGCCGGTCAGGGAAAGCGGTGGTATTCTTTATCATTGTGGCAGTCATTGCAATGCTACAGAACAGACTTACCAGAGTAAGGAGGTGCAGCAATAATGGCAAAGAACAAAAAGCAGACAATCAGGTGAGCGGGTAAGACGTGCCAAACTACGGATGGATTTTGACCGTATTTTTCTCAATCCTTGCGGTACTGTGGCTGTACCCGATTTTCCTCGTGGCGATGAACTCCTTAAAGAAAAAGGATTCATCACGAGATATCCGTTTGCACTGCCGGATCACCGTTCCTTCTTCGGAATTGAGAATTTTATCAAGGGCGTGCAGAAGACGAACTATTTTGCGGCGATGGGGAACTCCGTTATCATCACGGTAGGTTCTGTGGCGGTAATCATTCTCTGTACCTCCATGTGCGCATGGTACATTACGAAATTACATAACAAAGTGAACTCCACGATCTACATGTTATGCCTGTTTTCCATGATCGTGCCGTTCCAGATGGTTATGTTCTCCCTGTCAAAGCTGGCGAACATGATGCATTTAAGCAATCCCATCGGTATTATTCTGGTATACCTCGGTTCGGGCCGGACTGGCGGTGTTTATGTTCTGCGGTTTTGTGAAGAGCATTTTGAGATTGAGAGGCGGCAATGATTGACGGGTGTACGCCGCTCCAGACCTTTTCCAGGTGGTATTCCCGATTATAAGCCGACTACGATCACGGTGGCAATTCTGCAGGCAATGTGGATCTGGAACGACTATCTGCTGCCTTATCTGGTGCTGGATCTGAAAAAATACAAGACCATCCCGATTGTCATCCAGTATTTAAAGGGCGGCTACGGAGCGGTTGACTGGGGTACCATGATGGCGATGCTGGTGCTTGCCATTGTTCCGATCATTATTTTTATGCAGCCTGCCAGAAGTATATTATAGAAGGTGTTGTTTCAGGAGCTGTCAAAGGCTGATATAATAATTGCCAGTGAAATCAAGAAGACAAAAACAGGCAGGAAAAGTTATGGTTACAATAAAAGATATTGCCAGAGAGTCAGGCTATTCCGTCAGCACGGTTTCCAGAGTGCTTAATAATAGAAATGATGTCAGCCCGGATGCAAGAAAAAAGATCGAGGAAGTTGTCGCAAAGTTTAATTTTGTGCCGAACAACAATGCGAAGCATTTAAAACAGAACAATTCCAAGGCAATCGGCGTACTGGTCAAAGGTATCTCAAATATGCTTTTTGCCAGTGTCGTGGAGGAAATCCAGCGCATGATCGAGAAAACGGAATATACGCTGGTCGTGTCTTATCTGGACGAGGATGCAGATGAGGTAGAGCAGGCAATTCTTCTTTGCAGGGAGAGAAAGCCGCTTGGGCTTTTGTTCCTCGGCGGTAATCCGGAATATTTTCACCGGGAGTTCTCCGGTGTGGATGTGCCGTGTGTTGGTGTGACGAACCGTGCCAATGAGATGCATTTTGAGAATCTTTCCAGCGTTGCCACGGACGATATTGCAGCGGCACGCTGTGCGGTGGATCAGCTGTTTGTGGCTGGACATCGCAGAATCGGCATTCTCGGCGGTGATTTTGACAAGTCTTATACGAGTCATCAGCGTTTCCTGGGATGTGAGCAGAGCTTTTCAGAGCATGGGGCGGTTCTTGATGTGGAGCACTGCTATGAGAAGGCAAGATTCTCTTTTGGAAGCGCCTGCCGGGCGATGAAGCGCCTGATCGGGAAGTTTCGGATGTGACCGCAGTATTTGCAATGTCGGATGTGATGGCGATCGGGGCCATCCGCGCACTGCGTGATCTGGGGTACCGCGTGCCGGAGGATGTTTCCGTGATCGGTTTTGACGGTACATCGCTTGCAGAGTATTACAATCCGAAGCTGGCGACGATCAAGCAGCAGCATCAGACGCTTGCAAACCGCAGCATCGAGATTTTATTCGGCCAGATAGAGTTGAAGAAAGAGCCGATTCACGAGATTGTTCCGTTTGAGTTTGTAAATGGGGAGAGTATTCGAGTGATAGATGAAAGGTAAGGACGAGGTTATGAGAAGTAGTGGAGTATTGATGCATATATCATCCCTGCCATCTCCGTATGGAATTGGTACGATGGGAAAGAAGCCAGAAAGTTTGCATACTTTCTTGAAAATCAGGACAGAAATACTGGCAGATTCTTCGATCTGCCCCACAAGTTACGGTGATTCGCCGTATCAGTCATTTTCCAGCTTTGCAGGGAATCCGTATTTTATAGATCTGGAATACCTGTGTAAGGAAAAACTGTTGAAAAAGGCGGAGTGTGAGTCTTTCCCGTGGGGAAAGAAAGCAGACAAGGTGGATTACGGCGTGATGTACGAGTCGCGCTATAAGCTGTTAAAGATCGCGTTTGAGCGGTTTCTTCGCGCAGAGCCGGACGATTTTGAGGCGTTCTGTGAAAAGAGGCAGACTGGCTTTCTGATTATGCGCTGTTTATGGCGTTAAAGGATGCCAACGGCGGAAACGCATGGTTTTCCTGGGAAAAAGATTTAAAGATGAGAAAACCGGAGGCGCTTGCCGAGGCGAGAAGCACCTATGCGAAGGATATCCGGTTTTACCAGATGTTACAGTATCTGTTTTTCAAGCAGTGGTGGGAGCTAAAAGCCTATGTGAATGAAAAAGGTATTGAGATCATCGGGGATGTTCCGATCTACGTCGCAGGGGATCTGCTGACGTATGGGCGAATCGGAAGAGTTCTATCTGGATGAGGATTTAAATCCGATTGATGTGGCAGGGTGTCCGCCGGATGCATTTTCCGAGGACGGACAGCTCTGGGGCAATCCGTTGTTCCGTTGGGATGTAATGAAGAAAAACGGATACACCTGGTGGACGAAACGCATTGCGGCAATGTCAAAGCTTTACGATATTGTCCGGATTGACCATTTCGCGGATTTGATTCTACTATGCGATTCCGGCAAAGGATAAGACGGCAAAAATGGTGAGTGGCGCAAAGGGACCGGAGCCATGGATCTGTTTCATACGCTGGAGCAGAAGCTTGGCAGATTAAACATTATCGTGGAGGATCTGGGCTTTTTGACACCGTCCGTGTTAAAGCTTGTTGCGGATTCCGGATTTCCGGGAATGAAAGTCATACAGTTTGCGTTTGACTCGAGAGAGGGAAGCAATTATCTCCCGCATACCTACACGGAGCACTGTGTGGTGTACACCGGAACACATGACAATGATACGCTGCTTGGCTGGATGAAGACTGCGCCGAAGGAGAGCGTCAAATTTGCAAAGGAATACTTAAACCTCACGAAGAGGAAGGCTATAACTGGGGCATGATGCGTGGTGCATGGTCTTCGGTCGGGGAGCTTGCGGTGGTGCCGATGCAGGATCTGATCGGTCTTGGTTCGGAGGCACGCTGAACACAGCCGTCCACACTGGGGGGCAACTGGCAGTGGCGTGCAACATCAGATCAGATTACCGTCAAGCTTGCCAAACGGCTTTATAATTATATGGAAATGTACGGACGTCTCTGGGTGGGCGAAGATGCAGACAGAAAAGAGCAGTAAACAGTTGTAATTGCCGTGTATCCGTGATACGATAAAAAAGAGCATTGCAGAAGAGAAACGCTCATCTGGCGAGGCCGGGTGGGCGTTTTCGATTGTGTTTATAGGAAAAACAGACGTGGAACAGAGCGGTGTATGTCCGGCACATGCCGGAAACAGCAGAATGTATGTTACGGTGGGAGAAACAGATGCTTTATTTTATTGTGAATGAGAAGTCCAGAAGCGGCAGGGGCGCGCAGATCTGGAAAGAGGTACAGAGAGAACTTGTGAAGAGAGGAATCCATTACCGGCATTATGTCACGGAGCATGAGGGGCATGCCACACGTCTTGCTGTCGAGATCTGCGCGAAGACGGATGATGATATCTGCCTTGCAGTGGTCGGCGGGGACGGAACGGCAAATGAGGGTCATCAACGGCATCACACATCCGGAAAAAGTGCGGTTCGGACTGATACCGACCGGCTCGGGAAATGACCTGGCGAGAGGGTTAAAGCTTAGCGGCACGCCGTTGGAGAATCTGGCGCGCATGCTCTCCTGCATGCAGCGGGGGAGAGCATGCACCGTGATCGATCTGGGAGAGGTGGCATGGGATGACTGCGAAGCCGAGAAAGTTCGCCATCAGTGCCGGCGTGGGACTTGACGCGTTAGTCTGCAAAAAAGCCCTAACATCGAAGCTGAAAGTATTTTTAAATAAGCTGCATCTGGGCAAACTGACCTATCTGCTCATTACGGTGCAGTCGCTTTTTTCCATGCAGACGACGGAGGCTGCGGTGCGTCTGGACGAGACCCCGGAGCGGAAGTTAGACCGCATCATCTATATCGCGGCGATGAACTTTAAGGCAGAGGGGAGGCGGCGTTCCCATGGCGCCGAAGGCGGAATGCCACGGACGGAAAGCTTTCGATCTGCAGTGTACACGGAATTCCGAAGTGGCGCACATTTTATGCCTGCCGTTCCTCGTGGCGGCAAAGCATACGGAATCCGCGGATTTGACATAGACGACTGCGGCACATGCGAGGTCCGGCTGAAGGATCCTATGGTGCTGCATGCGGATGGAGAATACTGTGGTGATGTCACGAAGCTGCAATTCCGCTGTTTGCCGGGAATGCTGCGGGTGATGCTGTAGAAAAGCGAAGTGTACAGATCCCCGGCTTTGTCTGCGCCAGAAGGTCATCTGCGCGCGATGATATTTTAGTTTCCGCGGAATAATTACAGATCCCCTTCATACATTTTATTAAGTATGGAAGGGGTATTTTTATGGACATCAGCAGCAAAAAGAGTTTGATTTATACAAAGATATACAAAACCGCACAGACGGGGAGGTGTATCTTGGAATTGTAGGACCGGTCCGGACCGGAAAGTCAACGTTTATCAAACGGTTTATGGATCTTATGGTACTTCCCTATATGGAAGATGTACACTTAGCAGGCAGACGATTGATGAATTACCCCAGTCTGCACAGGGAAAAACCATCATGACGACGGAACCGAAGTTTATTCCGAAAGACGCGGCAGAGATCGCGCTTGAAGATGATACGCGGATTAAAATCCGTCTGATTGACTAGTGTCGGCTTTATGGTGGACGGAGCCACAGGACACATGGAAGGAAGCACGGACCGTATGGTTCATACGCCGTGGTTCGACCATGAGATTCCGTTTGTGGAGGCGGCGTCCATCGTACAGAGAAAAGTCATAAGGGATCATGCGACGATCGGCATTGTGGTGACAACAGACGGAAGTATCGGAGATTTGCCGCGGGAAAATTATGTGAATGCGGAAGAGCAGACCGTGCAGGAACTGGAGGAGATTGGCAAGCCCTATGTTGTGGTGCTCAATTCGACGAGACCCTACAGCGAGGGTCCGCATTTGCGGAGGGACTTCGGGAAAAGTACCAGACGGCGGTGTTGCCGGTGAATTGCGAGCAGCTTCGCAAAGATGATGTCTTTCATATATTAGAGCAGATTTTATATGAGTTCCCGGTCGCCCGCATGGAATTCTATATTCCGAAATGGACGGAAATGCTCCCGCCCGATCATCCGATGAAGGCGGAAATCATACAGACGCCAGAACGATCCTCGGTGGAATGCGAAAAGTGAAAGATATTTATGCACAGGATTTTACGCCGGAGCACTATGTCTCGCGGATGAAATTGGAGGAAGTGGATCTTGCATCTGGCTGCGCCAAAATCCGCATGGAGGTCGCTGAGAAGTATTACTATGAAAATATGAGCGAGCTTGCGGGTGTGCCGATTGCCGGCGAATATGAACTGATCGCGCTGGTGAAGGAGATGTCGCAGCGAAAAGAGGCATATGAAAAGGTGGCGGACGCGATGGCGGCGGTACAGGTGAAAGGCTATGGCGTGGTAGGCCCCGGACTCTCCGATATTAAATGGAAGATCCGGTGCTCATCAAGCACGGAAATAAATTCGGCGTCCGCATCCGCGCAACCTCCCCCTCGATCCACATGATCCGTGCAATATTGAGACCGAGATCGCGCCGATCGTCGGAAGCGAGGAGCAGGCGAATGATCTGATCGCCTACATCAGAGAGGGCGAAAAGAGCGAGGAGGGAGCCTGGGAGACCAATATTTTCGGAAAATCCATCGGTGAGCTGATGGAGAACGGCATCCGCGGCAAGATCTCGATGATGGATGACGAGGTGTCAGATGAAGCTGCAAGGATACTATGCAGAAAATTGTGAACGACAACAACGGCGGGATGGTATGCATTATTTTGTAGGGCAGGAAGAAAAAGGAAGCAGAAAAAGCATTTGAAAATGTGACAGGAAAATGTGCGGGAAAGCATCAGAAAATATCAGTAATGAGGAAGCGCAATGAGCATTTGAAACTGTGACAGGGAACTCACAGGCAGGAAAAACAGAGGTGGGAAATTTGTACGACAGACACCGGCCCGGGTGTAGAAACGGATAGATTGACACTTCTGATAAAGATCGGTATTATAATTAAATGTTTATGAGACTCAGATCCTGAATTTGATATGACCAACGGGTCTATAGTGGGAAAAGTTGCCTGTGAGACCCGTTTTTCCCTGTGATTCGGGTCTCAGAGAAGAAAAAGTGCTCCTGAGACCCGTTCCCTATGGTTTTTCATGTTAAATATGATGGAAAACAAGGAAAAACGGGTCTGGAGAGGATATTTTTGCCGTACAGACCCGTTTGGAAAAGATGCAGGTACCAAAATCCGTACGGAAAGCCAGATCAAGCCCGGAAAACGAAAGGGAAAATGAATTGATTACAAGGAAAACCAAATTGTCCCAGGAAATCGACTGTGAAGCCAAATCTCGGTCAAAAGTCAGGATGCAAAGAGAAACAGATCAGAAAACAGCCGAAAGCATAAAACGATCGAAAATGGCACCGGAAGATCAGGGTGAGACAACGAACAAACAGAAATCATTGGAAGTGGAAGAGGAATAAAAATGGCACAGATGATAGAAATTACAGATTTTGATGCACCGGAATTGGATGTGTATGCAAGACTGACAGAGAATCAGTTGATTAACCGCCATGAGCCGGAAAAAGGCATGTTTATTGCGGAAAGTCCCAAGGTTATCGAGAGGGCGCTGGACGCAGGCTATATGCCGGTGTCAATTCTGATGGAAAAACAGCATATTGAGGGGGAAGGACAGAAGATTCTTGCGCGGTGCGGCGAGATCCCGGTCTACACGGCGGAGTTTGATGTACTCACGAAGCTGACGGGGTTTCAACTGACCAGAGGAATGCTCTGTGCGATGTACCGGCAGCCGCTCCCCTCGGTGCGGAGTGTCTGCAAGGGGGCAAAACGAATTGCAGTTTTGGAAAATGTGGTAAATCCGACGAACGTGGGTGCTATTTTCCGCTCTGCTGCGGCGCTTGGAATGGATGCGGTGCTGCTGACCACAGGGTGCAGCAATCCGCTTTACCGGAGAGCAATCCGTGTGAGTATGGGGACGGTGTTTCAGGTGTCGTGGACATATCTTGGAGAGGAGACAAAGCCGGAGACTGTGAGAAATCTGGATCCGGAAGAAGAGAAAGAGCCGGGAACGGGGATAGAACGAAATCCGGATCCGGAAGAAGAGAAAGAGCCGGGAACAGGGATAGAACGAAACTCGGAGCCGGAAGAGAAAGCAGATTCCGGGAATTGGCAGAAGCAGCTTCATGAACTGGGATTTCATACGGTGGCGATGGCATTGAAAGAGGATTCCTTAAGTATTGATGCTCCAGAAGCTTATGAATGAGGACAAGCGCAATTGTACTGGGAACAGAGGGAGATGGTCTGGCACCGGAGACGATCGCAGCATGCGATGATACGGTATGCATTCCAATGGCGCACGGCGTCGATTCTTTAAATGTTGCAGCTGCCAGTGCGGTTGCGTTCTGGCAGCTTGGAAGACAGGCACACAAAGATAATTGCTGCAACATGAACTCAAATTATCAGCTATGGGAATGACGGGAACCGGTGTGCTGCTTTGCGGCATCCTCTTTTGTCTCTGGCAGAGACTGGTACTGGTCGGATTTCTGGAATTCCTTCATGGCATCATCGTAGGCTGCGATGATGTATTCTTTCATGGGATCTTCCTCGCTGATATGGGTGAGCGCGTCCAGATAGACAGATTGCGCCTCCTCCTTGGAAGTGCTGTGCGCAAGACCCGACTCAAGGGAGCCACGCATTGCCTGGACACGAGCCGCCTGCTGGTATAGCTGTGGATCTTCCGCCTGCAGAAAGCGCATCTCTTCTGAGGTAAGCTTTTTGCCGCTCTTTAATTTCGCAATGATTTTGGCAAGGTAGGCTTTCTCTTCCTCGCTCATGCCGCAGGCGGGACTGAAGCTCCGAGATATTCTGCGTGACAGAAAAACTGTCGAGCGCCGATGCCGCAGAGCCGGTATCAGCCGTTGCTTCGCCGCGGTTTAATCCGATGTTTGAGTGGCTTAAATGGTCAAAAATGCGCTCGGTGGCGGAGCGTTTGTCGCGCTCCGGATGAAGAAGTTTATTGATCCCTGTCAGATGAAGTGTCTGCAAAAAATCCTTTCATGTGAAAAAAATATGATATGAGAAATAACTGTCCAATGAAAAATATCGTGAATCCAAGAAAGCTGTCATGAATTCCGAAAAAACTGTCACGGATTCCTAGCGGGAAATAATTGCCATAAAATCATAATGCTGCCTTTAAAGAGAAGCGCACAGGAGAAAAAGGGAACTCTGGCGGAAAAGCCGTTCCTGTGTTACTATGATATATATCGGAAAGAACGGAGAGAAAATAATGAAAAACTTTATTCAGGGAATGTATCAGAAGAAACATTTTGCAAGGGACTCATCTCGGTAATTCTCGCGGTGATCGTCATGGGATTTGCTCTGTCATGGCTGGTGCTGGTCAATTTTGGAACAGACCCTGCACGAGCATGAATCTTGCTATTTCGGGCAGACTCGGCATGAGTCTCGGCAACTGGCAGGCGCTGCTCAACTGCCTTTTATTTATTATCGTGATATTGTGGGGACGGGAGTACATCGGATTCGGAACGCTTGCCAATATGTTCCTCGTCGGCTATTCGATTGACTTTTCTCGTGGGTATGGTCAAAGTATTGCCGGACGGGCTGTTTGATTCCATGGCAGTGCGCCTCGGCGTGCTGCTCCCGGCACTGGCGGTGTTCGTGGTTGCGGCAGGTGTGTATATGGTTACGGAACTGGGAACTGCCCCCTACGATGCTATCCGTTTCTGATTGTGAAGGCGCAAAAAGGTACCGTTCCGCGTGGTGCGCATGGTATTTGATTTTACGGTGATCGTGATTGCGTGGTTGTTCGGTGCGAAGATCGGTCTGAGTGACGATCCTGATGGGCTTCACCTCGGTCCGGTCATCTCGTGGGTCGGAGAGAAAATGGCACCGTTTTTTAATGAATAACATGTGATATATGAGAGGTGCAGTTATGAAAAAGCGGTGCGGCGGTTTTGATAATGCTGTTATTACTAACTGGTTGTGGAGATGCATTGGATGAGAAGCACATTGAGGGAAGGCAAACGGAGAAAACTTCTCAGACGGAGAAACAGGAGCAAATGCCGACCGGGAATACAGAGGTACAGCTTGAGAATAGTGTTGAAAATATAGGCGCGGAGACCGAGCAGCAGAGATATGCTTTGAATCTCCCAGAGGCATACCGCAGTAAGATTGATGAAATTGATGACTATATACATAGACGAATGGAAGAAGATTGGATGTGGGAGGATGATGAATCTTTTACATATGAGGAATACTCTGCGTTAGATGAAACGTTAATAGGAAAAAAGAGTGTAGAATATGCATTGTTTCATTTTGGCTATGCACTGCATGATATAGATGGTAATGGTGTGGATGAACTGATTTTTGCATATGATCCAGGATATGGGGGGAGTAACATCTCTCTTATATACACGATGCAGAATGAAAAAGCAGTCTGGTTGATCGGTGGGTGGAGCAGATGCAGAGTGACGCTTGGGGAGGACGGTTTTATTTACAATATGGGGTCATCTGGAGCAGCAGATAACATATATGCAGTCTATGCGATAGGAGAAGATGAAAGTTCTCTGAAGGTAAGGGATTACTACTTTTCAGGTGGATGGGATGATGAAAATTGGTATCATAATACGACTGGAAACGAAGATAAAGCGGAGAGTGAGATACTTGGAGGAGAGAATGTTTGGGAGCAATTCTATGAAGAGTTTGATGAAAAAACAAATATCAATTTGGAATTAGAATATTTGATAGATTATGAAAATGAAATGAAGCGGAAATTTTTAATGCTGTAGAGATATGTCAAAGAAAGCTGGAAGAAGGTTAGAGAACAATGAATTGACGGAATACGATACAGAGAAAATTCAGATAGAAATTTATCAGTTATGGGATGATGAACTGAACCATTTATGGGAATATCTGAAAGAAACTGTAGATGAGCAGACAATGCAAAAACTTTTGCTGGAACAACGAGAATGGATTGAAAAAAAGGAACAAACAATTCAAACGCTGCAGAATAATGATGGAGAATCACTGACATATCCGTATCAAGCAGAAATAACCCGAAAGCGTGTATATGAACTGACAGAATATATACAGGAGTAAATATGGGAGAAAATGTAGGAACTCTTTTATTCTGAATAAGATTGGAATTTCAGAGCGCATGGTATATAATATAAGTAATTTTGTGATCGAAAGGAAAAGGAGAACTGACAATGAATCCAGTATATGAAAAGTTACAGAAATGCTATGAAAGTTATAAGGCAAAGATCGATTTTACCCCGAAGGTGGCACTTGTGCTGGGATCCGGACTGGGCGATTATGCGGATGATATCCGCGTGGTAGACACACTGGATTACCACGACATCGAGGGCTTCCCGGTATCGACTGTTCCGGGACATAAGGGACGTTTTATCTTCGGATATGTTGGAGAAGTTCCGGTGGTGTGCATGCAGGGAAGAGTTCATTATTATGAAGGATATGACATGTCGGATGTTGTGCTTCCGGCGCGTCTGATGAAGCTGATGGGCGCGGAGGTTTTATTCCTCACCAATGCGGCGGGTGGCATCCAGCTTGGCATGAACGCCGGTGATTTTATGCTGATCAAGGATCAGATTGCAAGCTTTGTTCCTTCCCCGCTGCGCGGAGCGAATGTGGACGAGCTTGGCGTGCGTTTCCCGGATATGAGCCAGGTATATGATAAGGAGTTACAGCTTCTGGTAAAAAAAGCGGCGCTGGGACTGGATATTGATTTAAAGGAAGGCACTTATTTACAGCTTTCCGGTCCGCAGTTTGAGACACCGAAGGAAGTGGCGATGTGCCGGACACTCGGAGCCGATGCCGTTGGTATGAGTACGGCATGCGAGGCGATCGCAGCGCGTCATATGGGCATGCGCGTTGTAGGTATTTCCTGCATTTCCAATCTGGCATGCGGTATCTCGGCGGTTCCCCTCTGCCATGAGGAAGTACAGGAGACGGCAGACCGTGTGGCACCGAAGTTCAAAGGCTCTTGTGACGGAGACGATCAAGAGCATCGGAAAATAATATCCGCAGAGACGCGGTGAAGATTTCGGGCTGGAGAGAGACTTCATAGAGTGAAAACAGCAGACAGAAGAAGGAGAAAGTGACATGAATACACGTTTTTATAATGCAAAGATCTTAACCCTTGCAGATCATCACAAGTTTGAGATCACGGAGGGAGAACTCTGGGTCAAGGGGAATACGATCTGCTACATCGGTGACGGGACGGACACGGCGGATGTGTGCAAGGAGGAGAAGTGCTGGTGTGGGATCGCGAGATTGATGCATGCGGCAATCTGTTAATGCCGGGATTTAAGAACGCGCACACACACACAGCCATGACATTTTTACGTTCCTATGCGGATGATCTGCCACTGCAGGACTGGCTGAATCAGCAGGTGTTCCCGCGCGAGGGACAGCACCGAGGACGATGTATACTGGTTAAACATTCTGGGCATCATGGAATACCTGACCAGCGGCATTACGTCAACTTTGATATGTATTTCTTCCCGCCGGTCGATGCAAAAGCATCCGCAGATACGGGATTCCGTACAGTGCAGACCAGCGGACTGAACAATTTCGGCGGCACGGTAGAGCTGATGGAGGAAAACTATCATATCGTCAACGAGATGAGTGATCTGACTTCTTTCATCGTCGGATTCCATGCGGAGTACACCACCTCAAAAGAACTGATGGAAGGCGTGGCTGCGCTGGCACAGAAGTTGAAATCTCCGGTTTGGCTGCACAATTCCGAGACAAAGCTTGAGGTGGCAGAGTGCAAAGAGCGCTGGGGCATGACACCGACACAGCTTACGGATTCGCTTGGCATGTATGAGTACGGCGGCGGCGGATACCATTGCGTATGGTTTGAGGGCCGGTTTTGAGATCTTTAAAAGCGTCACCTGACGGCAGTGACGAACCCGGCTTCCAATCTGAAGCTCGCTTCCGGCATCTGCCCGACGAAGCGTTTCGTGGATGAGGGCATTGCCATGGCGATCGGTACGGACGGACCGGCGAGCAACAACTGCATGGATATGTTCCGCGAGATGTTCCTTACCTCCGCATTGGCAAAGGTGCGGGAGATGGATGCCGAGTGCGTGGGTGCAGATGAGATCCTTTACATGGCAACAGCCGGCGGTGCGCATGCAATGCAGCTGGAGGACTGTGACCGTCTGGCGGTGGGCAAAAGGCGGATATTGTCATGATTGACCTGAACCAGCCGAACATGCAGCCGGAAAACAATATCGTGAAGAATCTGGTATACAGCGGCAGCAAGCAGAATGTCAAGATGACGATGATTAACGGCAAAGTTCTCTATGAAGACAATCATTTCGAGATCAGGTTTGATCCGAAAGAGATCTATCAGCGTGCGAATGCGATCATCGGCCGCATGAAATAGAAATCATTAGATTTGCAGGGCAGAACTTCTGACATTGCGGAGAAACGAGGAGAATTATGCAGGTTATTTTTATTCATCACAGTTGTTTTCTGGTCGAGGTGGATGAGAAGGTGCTGATTTTTGACTGGTTTGATGGAGACCGGGTGGAGGGGTATCACTTTGGCGGTGTGTTGCCGGAGTATGAGCCGGATACGCCCGTCTACGTGTTCGCAAGCCACAAGCATCGGGATCATTTTGATATGGATGTGTTGCATCTCGCAGAAAAATATCCGAAGATCCGGTTTATTTTTCAAAAGACTGTAAGATGAGCCCGCACTTTCTGGTAAAACATGGATTTGCGCCGGAGGTGGCGAAGCGGATTCACTATGTGGGGGCGGATGAAAATGCAGGGTCGATGACTTGAATATTGAGACTCTGCGCTCGACGGATGCCGGTGTGGCATTTTACGTGGAGACGAACGGCGCGGCATTTTACCATGCCGGCGATCTGAATGACTGGCACTGGGACGGAGCCGGCGATCTGATCAACGGATCCATGCGTACAAATTACCGCAGCCAGATCCGCAGACTTTCTGGCAGGAAGATTCATCTGGCGTTTGTGCCGGCAGATCCGAGGCTGATGGAGCACCAGTTTGACGGCATGAATTATTTCCTGGAGCACACGGATGCGGATTACGTATTTCCGATGCATATGTGGCAGGATTACAGCGCGCTTCCGGATTATCGGAAGAGAATCTCGAACGCTGCGATGGCGGAGCGGGTTGTGGAAATAAATCATGAAACCAGATTTTTGAGATCCTTGAGGAATGAGAGGAATTTCAAAAGCGGTACTTGACGATCATAAAACGGTTGCGCTATACTGATTTAGTTATAGAAGATTTCACACGGGGTGTGAAGAATTGGGAAAGGCAGGACTTGACTATGGCATTTTGGGATGGTTTGTACATTATGTACTGATTTTCGTGGTTTTGGTCGTGGTGGCGGGACTTGGAATTTTGCGGGAAAGAAGTTGAGCGACCGCAAGGATGCTAAGAATGCCGGTGAGACCGGAAACGTCGAAGAGACAAAATAGATTTAAAATAGAAAGAAACATGTTGGAGGAAGAAGTCGTGAAGAAGTTTTACGGAGAAAACGAATTGCGCAGGATGTACCTGGAATTTTAGAGTAAGGGACATCTGAAAATGAACAGTTTTCCCTGGTGCCGCACAACGACAACAGCCTGCTCCTCATCAACTCCGGTATGGCACCGTTAAAGCCTTATTTCACCGGACAGGAGATCCCGCCGAGAAGACGTGTGACCACCTGCCAGAAGTGTATCCGTACCGGTGATATTGAGAATGTAGGAAAGACTGCAAGACATCTGACCTTTTTTGAGATGCTCGGCAACTTTTCCTTTGGTGATTATTTTAAGCATGAAGCGATCGCATGGTCCTGGGAGTTTTTGACAAAGGTGCTCGGACTGGAGGAGGACAGACTTTATCCGTCGATCTACGGGGAGGATGACGAGGCGTTCGACATCTGGACGAAGGAAGTCGGTGTGCCGGCAGAGCGTATCACAAGATTCTACCGTGACCCCAAGACCGGAGAGCGTGACAATTTCTGGGAGCATGGCGCAGGTCCGTGCGGTCCGTGCTCCGAGATCTATTATGACCGCGGAGAAAAATACGGCTGCGGTAAGCCGGACTGCAAGGTCGGCTGTGACTGTGACCGCTTTATGGAAGTATGGAACAACGTATTTACCCAGTTTGAGGGTGATGGCAAGGGTGGTTATACTGAACTTTCCCAGAAGAATATCGATACCGGTATGGGACTTGAGCGTCTTGCGGTTGTCATGCAGGATGTGGATTCCGTATTCGACATTGATACGATGAAAGCAATCCGCGACAAGGTCTGTGAACTGTCGGAAAGACTTACCAGAAGGATGCGCTCGATGATGTGTCCATCCGTCTGATCACGGACCATATCCGTTCTGCGACATTTATGATCTCCGATGGTATCATGCCGTCAAATGAAGGACGCGGCTATGTGCTCCGCCGTATCATACGCCGTGCAGCGAGACACGGAAGAATGCTTGGCATCGGTGGTACTTTCATGGCGAAGCTTGCAGCGACGGTAATCGATGAGAGCAAGGATGGTTATCCGGAACTAGAGGAGAAGAAGGACTTTATTTTCAAAGTGCTTACGCAGGAAGAGGAGAAGTTTGCCAAGACCATCGATCAGGGTCTTGCCATCTTAGAGAAGATGGAGAGGAAATGCAGACAGCTGGAGAGAAGACGCTGTCCGGAGAGACGCATTCAAGCTCTATGATACGTATGGCTTCCCGCTCGATCTGACGCAGGAGATCCTGGAGGAGAAGGGATTTTCCATTGACGAGGACGGATTTAAAGCCATGGAGATCCAGAAGAAAAAGCACATGATGCACACAAAGCAACGAATTACATGGGCGCAGATGCTACGGTATACGATGAGATTGATCCTTCGATCACGACGGAGTTCACAGGCTACGACAGCCTTACAGCATCTTCAAAGATCACAGTGCTCACCACCGAGACAGAGCTGGTGGAGGCGCTTTCCGACGGAGAGGTCGGCACGATCATCGTGGAGAAGACGCCGTTCTATGCGACGATGGGTGGTCAGCAGGAGATAAGGGCGAGATCCGCACCGCCTCCGGTATCTTTCAGGTGGAAGAGACCATCAAGCTGCGTGGTGGTAAGGTCGGCCATATCGGCAAGATGACAAACGGTATGATTAAGGCGGGAGATGTAGCAGATCTCAGTGTGGATGCAAAGCTGCGCAGGGATACCTGCAGGAACCACTCTGCAACCCACCTGTTACAGAAAGCGCTGCGCGAAGTGCTCGGCACACATGTAGAGCAGGCAGGTTCCTATCAGGACGGTGAGCGCACCAGATTTGACTTCAGCCATTTTGCAGCGATGACACCGGAAGAACTTAAGAAGGTGGAAGCAATCGTCAACGAGAAGATCGCTGAGAAGATTGATGTCAGAACCGACGTCATGACGGTCGAGGAAGCGAAGAAGACAGGCGCGATGGCACTCTTCGGTGAAAAGTACGGTGAGACGGTAAGAGTCGTGTCCATGGGAGATTTTCAAAGGAGTTCTGTGGTGGTACTCATGTGGCGAACACCGGCGATATTGTTGTATTTAAGATTATCTCTGAGAGCGGTGTGGCTGCGGGCGTGCGCCGTATCGAGGCTCTGACCGGAGACAATGTATTTGCATATTATAAGAAGGAAGAGGAAGAACTCGAGGCTGCCAAGGCTGCAAAGGCAACACCAGCAACTCTCGTCGAGAAGATCGGTCATCTGATGGCGGAGTTAAAGGCACTTCAGAGTGAGAACGAATCCTTAAAGAGCAAGGCAGCCAAGGAAGCACTTGGAGATGTCATGGATCAGGTTGTGGAAGTGAAGGGTGTGAAGCTCCTCGCTGTCAGCGTGGACGGCGTCGATATGAACGGTCTGAGAGATCTGGGCGACCAGTTAAAGGGAAAGCTGGGAGAAGGCGTGATAGTTCTTGCATCTGCATCAGACGGAAAAGTCAATCTGGTTGCCATGGCGACAGACGATGCGATGGCGCACGGCGCACATGCCGGCAATCTCATCAAGAGCATTGCGGGTAAAGTCGGCGGAGGCGGTGGTGGACGTCCGAACATGGCGCAGGCAGGCGGTAAGAATCCGGCAGGCATTCCGGATGCCATTGCCGAGGCGAAAACGGCACTTGAGGCACAGCTTGCATAAAAACTCGACAGAAATACATGATTGCGTATATTTATAAAATTTAGAATTCAAAAATATTTTATAATTTGTTGCTACAAATAGTAAAAACGGTGTATAATGGTACGTAGGTATCGGCAATATGTCGTTTTTATGTATCGGGATATGGGTATATCTGATAAAACAGGAGGACAGGGATGGACGAAAGAGATAGGGGACAAGGTAGTCTGAGTGATAAGGTAAAAGGAAGTTATCGGAGAGTCAGTGTGGTAATGTATGTGACGCTTGTGATTGCAGCGATTGCAGTTTTGCGGCGGCTTATGTGCCGAAGCAGTTTCACTCCGCTTACACGATTCTGGTTCTTATTGTATTTCTTATTACGGCAGTCAATGATACGAGACTGATCCAGAGGAACAGCCAGAAGATCGTGGATGCAGTGGTGGATCCGGTGACGGAGCTGACAAAAGTAGCGGAAGAGATCTCCAAAGGAAATCTGGATGTAGAAGTGCAGTACAGCTCGGATGATGAGCTGGGAAAGCTGGCGGACAGTTTCCGAGTGACGGTCACTACATTGAACAAGATTATTGAGGATCTTGGATATATTCTGGAAGAGTTTGCACAGGGCAATTATGCGGTAAGATCCAATTGCAAGGAACCTTATGTCGGCGAATTTGAGAATGTCATGACACATCTGATCAGCATGGTGACCGATGTGAGCGGCACGTTTAAGCAGATCCGCGAGTCTTCCGATCAGGTGGCAGCCGGCGCAGAGCAGCTAGCTATCAGCTCTCAGGATCTTGCGAAGGGAGCAACGGAGCAGGCAAGTGCGGTTGACGATCTTGTGGAGAGTGTCGCAACCGTATCTGAGCAGGTAGAGGCGAACAGTAAATCCACCGATGTGGTGCATGACAAGGCAAAGGAAGTCGGCATGGAGGCGAATGTCAGCCAGCAGAAGATGCAGGAACTGACGGAGGCCATGGAGCGTATTTCCGGCACCTCCCAGGAGCTTGTAAGTGTGATCGGTCAGATTGAGAGCATTGCTTCCCAGACGAACCTGCTTTCCTTAAACGCATCCATCGAGGCGGCGAGAGCCGGAGAGGCAGGAAGAGGATTTTGCGGTTGTTGCAGAACAGATCCGTATGCTTGCGGAGAAACAGTGCGCAGGCGGCTGAGACGTCCAGACATCTTCTGGAGGCAAATCAGAGTGAGGTTGACCGTGGCAACACCGTGACACAGCAGACGGCAGAATCCCTGAACAAGGTATTGACGGAACTTGACGATATTATTCAGGAAGTGGCAAATATCCGTGTGTCTTCCGATCAGCAGGCAGAGTCCGTTAAGAGAATTGCAAACGGCGTGAAGGATATTGGGGATGTTATTCAAAGCAATTCCGCAGCTTCCGAGGAGACATCTGCTACCAGTGAGGAACTTTCGGCGGAGGCAGATTCCCTGGATGGTCTGATTACCAAATTCAAACTGCGGGAAGAGTAAATTGTCTGAATTTTTCGCTTTTTTAGAAAAACAGTTGACGGGAAAAAAATATGTGTTATAATCTTATATAGTGCAATGAATATGACCCAAACAGTTGAATATGCACAATACGCAACTGGAGGGAGGTTAGGTGTGAGATAATGTCTAGTGTAATTGTAAAAGAAAACGAGACTTTAGACAGCGCTTTACGTCGTTTTAAAAGAAACTGCGCAAAGGCAGGTATTCAGCAGGAGATTCGTAAGAGAACACTACGAGAAGCCAAGCGTAAAACGCAGAAGAAATCTGAAGCAGCAAGAAAAAAGTACAACTAGTATGTATGCAAAAGAGTTACCGTTTCGCGGTAACTCTTTTTTTCGTAATAGAATTCAGGTCGCAAGCAGCCATGCGCGGCGTGGAAATCCGGCAAGCAGGATTTTTTCTGCCTTGTCGGGTGGAAACCTGGATTTTAGTATCCAAGTTCCTCGCCGATCAGAATGACTTTGATGCGTCCCTCGATGCCGCTTCGTCTTGTGATAACGACCTGGTTGCAGATGCAGTCTGGGGACAGGCAGTCGGAACAGACGCCGGTAGCGGAACAAGGCGTATTTTTACCGAGACGCTTGCAGTTCATCGGTGTGGCGGTGCCATGAACGCGGCTTAATGCCTCGTCTACGTTTGCAGCCACTTTATTCATGCCTGCCATGACGATCACGTGTTCCGGACCGTAGATTAAGGCTGCCACACGGTTGCCGGTGCCGTCGATATTGACAAGTTCGCCGTCTTTGGTGATCGCGTTGGTGCTCATAAAATAAAAATCGGAAGAAAGAGCATCATGATAGATCTTTTTTGCCTCCTCCGGTGTCTTTGCCTGGGCGCGGTCGAGCAGGGTGATTCCCGGATCGTGGCGCAGGGCGGTCAGCATTCCGGTATCCTCCAGGGTCATGGAGCCGCCGAAAGATACTGTGCAGCCCGGGGTAAGGAAAGAGAATGCCATCTTTTCAGCGTCCTCGACGGTGGCACAGTAGTAGCCTTCCATGCGGCGTCTGGCAAGATTTTTGATGATGGTACCGGCAAGCGTTTCATAATGCATTTGTCTTGGGTTCATAATGATGCCTCCTTAAATGGTAATCGTAACTATGTATAGTATAGCACAGTTCGTGCAGCGTGTCGCTTGACATTTTTCGCGTAGCAGATAAAATAGAAGGGTCTTTTGAAAAAGATAAAGTGTAAAAATGAGTAAAAATTTCAAAAAAATGTTGTCTTACTATAAGCCATACCGCGGCATTTTCTGGGCGGATATGTTTTTTGCGACGGTGTCGGCTGCCGTTGCGCTCGCGATCCCGCTGGTGATACGCTATGTCACCTACACGCTCGTGTACGAGGATAAGGCGCAGATTATGTACCAGATCAAAATCATTGCAGCTGCGCTGTTTGCAATGGTGGTCGCGGACTGCTACAGCAAGTTCTTTATCTCGAATTACGGTCATGTGATGGGTGCGAAAATCGAGTACAACATGCGTGCCGAGATTTTTGAGCATCTGCAGAAGTTATCCTTTTCTTTCTATGACAACCAGAAGGTCGGACAGCTGATGAGCCGGATCACGACGGATCTGTTTTGACATCACGGAGCTGATGCACCACGGACCGGAGAATATTATTCTCTCGGCGATCAAGATCATCGGTGCGTTTGTGATCCTGGTCAATATAAGCCCACTTCTGGCGCTGGCGGCGTTCATCGTCCTGCCGTTTATGTTTGCGTACGCGTATTACCTGAATGGCAAAATGCGGCGTGCATTCCGCCAGAACCGTGTGAAGATCGCGGAGATCAACGGACAGATTGAGGACAACCTCTCGGCATCCGCGTGGTAAAGTCGTTTGCCAACGAGGAGATTGAGAAGAAAAAGTTTAAGACTGGAAATGCGGGATTTTTGTCCGCCAAGAAGAACAGCTATCATTATATGGGAAGCTTTCAGGCGGGATTGGGCGCGTTCACGACACTGATCCAGGTTAACGTCATTCTCGCCGGAACCATCCTCATTGCAAATGGTAAGGTCAATGTCAGCGATCTTGTCACATTTGTGCTCTACATCAGTGTATTTACCGATCCTGTGCGGACATTGATCGATTTCACAGAGCAGTTCCAGAACGGGTACAGCGGTTTCGAGCGCTTCTGCGAGATCATGGAGATCGAGCCGGACATCAAGGATCGGGCGGATGCAAAAGAGCTTACCGATGTGCGCGGGGACATTACTTTTGAGGATGTGTCGTTTCAGTACGAGGAGAACACCGAGCAGGTGTTGCAGCATATCAATCTGACGGTCCCGGCGGGTCTACATGGCGCTTGTCGGAACCTCCGGTGCAGGAAAAGTACGCTCTGCTCCCTGATCCCGCGGTTTTATGATGTGACGGAGGGGGCGGTGAAGGTCGACGGAACGGACGTGCGGGACCTCACCTTAAAGAGTCTGCGCGACCACATCGGAATGGTACAGCAGGACGTGTATCTGTTTGTCGGAACCGTGTATGAGAATATCCGTTACGGAAGACCGGATGCCACGAGGGAGGAAGTCATCGAGGCGGCGAAAATGCCAATGCCCATGAATTTATTATGTCATTGCCGCAGGGATATGAGACTGACATCGGACAGCGGGGCATCAAGCTTTCCGGCGGACAGAAGCAGCGCCTCTCAATCGCGCGCGTCTTTTTGAAAAACCCGCCGATCCTGATCTTTGACGAGGCGACGTCGGCACTCGACAATGAGAGTGAAAAGGTGGTTCAGGACTCCCTGGAAAAACTGGCGAAAAACCGTACCACATTCGTGATTGCACACCGCCTTTCCACGATCAAGAATGCCGAGAAGATTCTTGTGCTGACCGAAAACGGCATCGAGGAAGAGGGAACGCATGAGGAACTCCTCGCAAAGAAGGGAATTTATGAAAAACTGTATCACATGCAGTTTCAGAAGCAGTGAACCGGAGAAATATTATAAAAAATATATGAAAAAAATGCATATGATTTGCAAAATGGAGGAAAAACGAGTAAAATATATGTGTTTTGGAACAAATGATGTATTGTAAGGAAAGGAAGAGATAGATATGACAAAGATTGACATTATTTCAGGATTCTTAGGTGCCGGAAAGACGACTTTCATCAAGAAGATGATTGATGAAGTGTTCACAGGCGAAGCTGGTGCTGATCGAGAACGAGTTCGGGGAGGTCGGCATTGACGGAGGATTTTTAAAGGATGCGGGAATTCAGATCACTGAGATGAACTCTGGCTGTATCTGTTGCTCACTGGTTGGCGATTTCGGCAGAAACCTGCATGAGGTGATCGGCAAGTATCATCCAGATCGTATCCTGACCGAGCCGTCCGGCGTCGGCAAGCTCTCGGATGTCATGAAGTCTGTGATTGACGTGGAGAAGGAAGAGGATGTAAAGCTGAACGGTCTCATCACGGTTGTAAATGCATTAAAGGCGAGCAAGCAGATGAAGGCATTCGGCGAGTTTTCAATAACCAGATCGAATATGCGACCACTGTTGTGTTAAGCCGCAGCCAGAATGCGACGCCGGAGCAGCTGGAGCTCTGCGTAAAGCAGATTCAGTCCATCAACGATAAGGCCGCCATCATCACAACCCCGTGGGATTCCATCCGCGGAGCAGATTTAAAGGTGGTAGAGGGACAGGATTCTCTTGAGAGAAAGCTGATGGCAGAGCAGCATGCGAAGGAAGAAGCCGAGGAGCATGAGCACGAGCATCATCACGACCATGACGAGCATGACCATGAGCATCACCATGACCACGACGATCATGATCATGAGCATCATCACGACCATGACGAGCATGACCACGAGGATCACGATCATGAGCATCATCACGATCATGACGAGCATGACCATGAGGATCACGATCATGAGCATCACCACGACCACGACGAGCATGACCATGAGCATCATCACGAGCACGGCGAGAACTGTACCTGCGGCTGCCACGATCACGATCATGAGCATCACCATCATCATGCGGATGAGGTGTTTCAAGCTGGGGAAAGAGACGCCGCATAAGTTTACAAGGCAAAGATTGAGGATGTCTTAAAGACTCTGTGCGAGACGGACGACTATGGAACCATTCTCCGTGCGAAGGGCATGGTGGAGGATGAGAACGGCTCCTGGATTTATTTTGACATGGTGCCGGGGGTACGAGCTGCGTGACGGCGAGCCGGATTATACGGGACGTCTGTGCGTGATCGGAACAGATATCGACGAGCACAGATTAGAGGAGTTATTTGGAATCGCTTAAGCTGTGAAGACTGCCTTTTAATAGTGAGATAAGACAGAGAGGAATAGAACATGCAGGAGATACCGATTTATTTATTTACCGGATTCATGGACAGTGGCAGAGACGACTCTGATCAAGGAGACGCTGCTGGAGAACGGGTTTGCCGATCAGGGAAAGAGCCTGATCATCTGCTGTGAAGACGGAGAGGTGGAATATGATGAGGCAGAGTTGAAAAAAATCAATGCAAGCCTCGTGATGGTGGAGAATGAGGAAGATTTTACTGCTGATTTTCTCAATGCCATCAATATGAAATATCTGCCGGATCAGGTGTTCATCGAATATAACGGAACCTGGGAATGGATACGCTCACCGAGACGGAGCTTCGCGCGGGTGGATGGTGGTGCAGTCCCTTGCGACCGTGGATGCGACCACCTTTGATATGTATCTTGCCAATATGCGCACGATGATTATGGAACAGCTGTTTCAGGCGGACGTCGTGATCTTTAACCGCTGTGACGACAGCACGGATAAGGGAAAATACCGCAGAAATGTCAAGGCGCTCAACCGTAAGGCACAGCTTGTGTATGAGCGCGCGGACGGATCGCTCGACGAGCGCGAGGAGGTGCTGCCGTTTGACATCTCGGGAGATGAACTAGAGATTACAGATGCGGATTATGCAATCTGGTATATGGACTGCCTGGACAACCCGAAGAAATACGAGGGGAAGAAAGTCAGCTTTCTGGCGCTTGTATACAATCCTGACAAGCTCAAGAAGGGCATTTTTGTTCCGGGACGTTTTGCGATGACCTGCTGTGTGGAGGATATTACCTTCATCGGATTTAAGTGCAAATATCCGGATGAGGATAAGATTCCGCACAAGTCCTGGATTCATATTACCGCGCAGATCAAGGTGGAGTTTGCAAGAGAGTACAAGGGAAAAGGACCGGTACTGTATCCGATTTCCATTACACCTGCAGAAAAGCCGGAAGACGAACTTGTTTATTTTTCATAGGAGCAGAGTGCGTGGGCATTTTTGAGATCCTCCTTGCTGGCAGAATGCCGGCAGGAGGTTTTGTTTAGAATGTAATACAATGAAAGAAAATACCGGATATTTACAAAATGTGCGAAACATCTACAATGTAAGTAATAAAGTGTCATATTGCAGTATGAACGGAGGAAACAGATGAAAAATTGGGTTTAGGGCCGAAAATGATTTTGAGCTTTCTTGTGGCGATTGCGGGAAGTGTTGTGATCTGTGGAGTGATTACATACAGCCGTACGAAGAATGTGTTAAACAGCAACATGCAGCTCACAAGCGAGCAGACGTTAGAGAGCGCGTTGAACAGTCTGCAGACGTATGAGAAGACGATCAGCCTTCCGGTGGATCTGCTGACGCGCAAGACTTCCATCAAGCAGCTGGAGTACGAGGATCAGTTTGATGACTATATTGCCAACGTGCAGGATGAACTGGTGGCGGCGTGCAAGGTAACGCAGGGAGCGGTGCGAAGCTATTATGCGACGTCCAGCGGAAAACTCATCACCGGATGGGTGAAGTACGAGGACAACGGTGATAAGACGGCGATGAACACCATCGAGGAAAATGTGGATCTGTCCGGGGAAGACTGGTATGTGAACTGCCAGGGCAGAAAGGCAAAAGTAAATTCTATTTTCAGCTATATCACACAGCCTTATGAGGATCCGCAGACAGGCGGGCAGATCTTCACCGTAGCGCAGGAGGTCAAATACAAAGATGTCTTAATGGGCGTTGTGGCGATGGATATTGATGCGGCGCAACTGGAGAATTATATCAGGAATATCCGCATTCTCAACACGGGATTTGCCATGCTGATCGATGCGGACGGCAATATTGTGATCGACAGTGACAAAATACCTTTGCGGACGGAAATGTGACGGGTCTGGAATTCTGGACGCCGATTTCCGGAGAACTGAAGTCTCTGGAGGAGCAGAAGAGCGCCCTGGAGGAAGCGGGCGATGAGAGCGCTTCCGACATCACACTAGAGTCTGTATACACGATGCGTGCAGATGGCATGGACTGTGCGGTGACCGCGATGACAGACCAGGTGACAGGCTGGATTCTTCTGGGCTGCATCAGCGATGTCGAGAACACCGGCAATCTTGCGAAGATCAACGGTGCGCTGGTATTTGCGGGTGCGTTCGGGTGATCTTCGGTATTGTGATCGCGCTTATTACCGCGTACAGCCTTGTGCGTGAGATCAAAAGATTGAGCGTGCGACAGCTGCTGTGGCAGAGGGAGATTTTACCCAGACGATTGCGGTCACCAGAGGAGACGAGTTCGGTGCGCTGGAGACGCATTTTAACGATATGGTCAAGGATGTATCCACAGTGATCCGTGAGGTGGAGGATAAGTCCAGACATATTTTAGAGACTTCGGATCATATTTCCGAGATCGCGGGAGATACCAGAAGCACGATGGGACAGGTCGCGGAGGCGATCTCGAGCGTGGCTGACGGTGCGGTGAAGCAGGCGGAGAGCACGCAGGAGGCAAGCAGTGAGGTGGACAACCTCAAGAACAGTCTGAGTCCTCCAGAGATTGTGTCAGCGAGATCAACCAGATGACCGAGGAGACGAACCGGATCAGTTCGGAGGGACTCGGCAGCGTGAAGGATCTGATCGAAAAATCACAGAAGACCGTAGAGAAGTCGAGCATGTCCCTTGCAGTGATGAATGAGATGATTGCCAGCATTGACAAGATTTTCTATATTTCCGATGCGATTGCGGATATTACGGCACAGACCAATTTGCTTTCCCTGAATGCTTCTATCGAGGCGGCGAGAGCCGGAGAGATGGGCAAGGGATTTGCGGTCGTTGCAGACGAGATCCGGAAGCTGGCGGATGAGTCAAAGGAATCAACGGATGAGATCAAGAAGATTATCACCGAGATTACGGACAAGTCCAAGCAGGTGGAAGAGACCATGCAGGAGAACGAGGAGCTTCAGTCGGAGCAGCAGAAAGCGATCGAGCGCACGGAAGAGGTATTCCGTCAGATTATCACGCAGATTGAGCAGCTGAATGCCGGCATGGAGAACATCAACCGGCTCAATGCGGACATGTCATCAACAAGGATACGGTCGTAAGTCGTATGGAGGCGATTGCATCCGTATCGGAGCAGTCGGCAGCGGCGACGGAAGAGGTCAATGCATCCACAGATCAGGTCAACACGACGATGGCAGACATCACGGACTACACAAAGACACTTCAGAATATCGCGCAGGATTTGGAGCAGACGATCGAGAAGTTCCGTCTGATGGAAATTTAAAAATAAGGTTGACAAATACACGTTAATGTATTAAAGTAAATGACATACCGATAAACCTTTGAGAAAGAGTAGTAGACATTTATCCGAGATCACAGAGAGCTGCAGGCGGTGGGATTGCAGTATGGAGGGATTTGTTGAATGGACTTTTGAGGGCGGCCTGAACAGTGGATACGCAGGTAGGAGCCGCCGGGAACCGGACCGTTATCCATCCGCATGTATGATAGTGCATGAAGTGAGTGGACATTTTGTCAAGATGAGTGGTACCGCGATAATATTAGTTTATTACCGTCTCAAGCAATAGCTTGAGACGGCTATGGGAAAAGGAAAATGATTATGAAAAAAAATGATGACAGCAGTTCTTGCAATGACGATGGTGGCAACAGCGGTGGCAGGCTGCGGAAGCAGTTCCGGCTCCGGTACGACCGTGGAATTGACCAATGAGGCAGGAGGAGACGCGCAGGCGGAGACACAGACGGCGGAAGCAGACCAGACAGCGGCGGAGGGAACCGTATATAAAGTCGGTATTGTACAGTATGTGGATGATGCTTCCTTAAATCAGATTGAAAAAGCGATTGAAGCGGAACTCACAGCAAAAGGAGCAGAGCTCGGAGTTACCTTTGATTATGCGGATTACACGTTCAACGGGCAGGCAGATCAGTCGATTCTGACACAGATTGCAGCGGATCTGGTGGCGGATGATGTGGATCTGATTATCCCGATTGCGACGCCGACCGCAGTCGTGATGCAGAGTGCGACCGAGGAGAATCAGATTCCGGTTGTATTTTCCGCGGTGTCGGATCCGGTGGGCGCCGGACTGGCGGCAGATGTGAACGCACCGGGTTCCAATATTACAGGAACGTCAGATGCCATCGACACGGCAGCGATTTTTGATCTGATGCTGGCGGCAAATCCGGATACCGCAAAGGTCGGACTGCTCTATGATAAGAGTCAGGCTTCCTCCCTTGGTGCGATTGAGGACGCAAAGGCATACTGCGATGAGAAGGGAATCGCCTATGTGGAAGACCGGTACGACCTCTGCGGAGGTGCAGGCGGCAGCAGATGCCCTGGTGGCAGAGGGTGTAGACGCAGTGTTTACCCCGCAGGACAACACCGTCATGACGGCAGAACTTTCCATCTTTGAGAAGTTCATCGATGCGGGAATCCCGCACTACACAGGAGCGGACTCCTTCGCATTAAACGGAGCATTCTGCGGTTACGGAGTCAATTATGAGGAGCTTGGTACAAAGACAGCCGATATGGCAGTCGATATTCTGGTAAACGGAGCCGATCCGGCGGCAACTCCGATCGAGACCTTAGAGCGCGGAATTGTGACCGTAAATACAGAGACGGCAGAAGCACTTGGACTGGACTACTCCATGTTTAAAGATATGTGTTCGGAAGTTATTGAGACAGTAACGGCAGAGGAGTTTGAATAATATGGGATCAATCATCACTTTATCTATCGTGCAGAGTGCACTGGAACTGGGATTTATTTATGCACTGGTTGCGCTTGCACTGTTCATTTCGTTTAGTATTTTAAATATAGCGGATCTGTCAACGGACGGATGTTTTACGCTGGATGTGCAGTGTGCGCTTCGGTTACGCTGGCAGGACATCCGGTACTCGGACTTTGGCGGCGATGGCTGCCGGTGTGTTTCCGGTTTTGTGACGGCATTTTTGCAGACCAGACTCGGCATACAGTCGATTCTGGCAGGAATCATTGTCAACACCGGACTTTACACGATCAATATTGCGGTGATGGGATTCGCCTCCAACCTGAATCTGTTTGCCTGCGATTCCGTATTTACATGGGCAAAAGACGCGATCGGCGGAACCTGGTATAAGCTGATCGTGGCGGCAGTGATTGTCGCACTGGTCGGCGTATTGATCTCTCTGTTTTTAAATACGAGACTCGGACTTTCCATCCGGGCAACCGGGGATAATCCGGATATGGTGCGGGCATCCAGTATCAATACGGGAATGATGATTACGATCGGTCTGTGCGTCGCCAATGCGCTGACGGGACTCTCCGGCGGACTGCTCGCGCAGTACCAGAAGTCCTGTGATATTAACCTTGGAACCGGCATGGTGACGATCGCGCTCGCCAGCCTGATTATCGGAGAGACGATCATCGGAAAGGGCAGCATGTTAAAGCGGGTCATCGGCGTGATTCTGGAAGCTGTCTATACCGTTTTATCGTGGCGGTGGCGCTTCGCCTGAATGTCCCGGCAGAGTGCTTAAAGCTGGTGTCCTCCATTATTGTGGCGGTGGCGATCGCTTTCCCGTACCTAAAGAAGCAGGCGGTGTTCTACCGGCAGAAACGGGCGGCAAAGCGGAGAATGAGCAGTATATTGCGGAATTACTGAGAGAAGAACGGATGGGAAAGGAGGAAATGCGTGATATGGCAGCAGAAAGAGAATCCATGCTGATTATGAAAAATGTCAGCAAGACCTTTAATCCCGGCACCGTCAATGAAAAGTGTGCCCTAAACGGCGTCAATCTGACGCTTGGCGCCGGAGATTTCGCAACGATCGTCGGCAGCAACGGCGCAGGAAAATCTACCCTGTTCAATGCAATCACCGGAGCTTTTTTCCCGGACAGCGGTCTGATCATGCTCGGCGGGGAGGATATTACCTATCAGCAGGAGCATGTGAGAAGCAAAGTGATCGGTCATCTGTTTCAGGATCCGTTAAAGGGAACGGCGCCGCACATGACGATCGAGGAAAACATGGCGCTCGCCTATCTTCGGACGACAACCTCCCGGAATGCATATTTCAGCAGGATCAACGCGGCGGATAAGAAAAATTCAGAGAGCAGCTGGCGCTGCTTGACATGGGATTGGAAGACCGCATGAAACAGCCGGTAGGACTTCTCTCCGGCGGTCAGCGCCAGGCACTCACACTTCTCATGGCGACGATGGTCACACCGAAAATTCTTCTTCTGGATGAGCACACGGCAGCGCTCGATCCGGCGACGGCAGAGAAGGTGCTGCATCTGACCAGACAGATTGTGGCAGAGCGGCAGATCACCTGTCTGATGGTGACGCACAACATGCACCAGGCGCTGACGCTCGGCAACCGGACATTGATGATGAACGCGGGAAACATTGTGTTGGACGTTGTGGGAGAGGAACGTGCGCCGATGTCGGTGGATGACTTGTTGGAGCAGTTTGCGCTCCGCGCGGGAAAGGCGCTCGATAACGACCGTATCCTATTTTCCAAAGTGGAGACACAGGAGTAGGGCGCAGGGAGAAAAAACGTCACATACAGTCCGAAACGAAGTCGGAATAGCAGATATAAACAGAAAATATGGGAAAAGCCGTTGAAATGTAGGGGCTTTTCCTTTATTATATTAAGATAGTACAAAGGGCGAGGAGGAAATTATGTATCCGATTGTTAAAAAAGAAAAGCTGGCAGACAAGATCTATCTGATGGATGTCAAGGCACCGCGTGTTGCACAGTATTGCGAACCGGGACAGTTTGTCATTGTCAAGATTGATGAGCAGGGGGCGTATTCCGCTCACAATCTGTGATTATAACAGGGAAGCCGGTACGATCACGATCGTATTTCAGACGGTGGGAGCTTCCACACAGCGCATGGTATCCTTGGAGCAGGGGGATGCGTTCGCAGATTTCGTGGGACCGCTTGGATGTCCTTCTGATCTGATAGATGAGGATATCGAGGAAAAGAAGAAGAAAAGATTGTTGTTCATCGCGGGCGGCGTCGGTACCGCACCGGTGTATCCGCAGGTAAAGTGGCTGCATGAGCATGGTGTGGACTGTGATGTGATTATGGGATCCCGCAATAAGGATCTTCTGATTCTTGAGGATGAGATGCGGGCAGTGGCAGCGAATCTCTATGTGACGACGGATGACGGCTCCTACGGCTTTCACGGAACCGGCACGCAGCTGCAGGAACTCTGGGATCAGGGCGTGCGCTATGATCATTGTGTGGCAATCGGCCCGATGATTATGATGAAGTTTGTCTGTAAGCTGACAAAGGAACTGGGAATTCCGACGGTGGTTTCCATGAACCCCATTATGGTAGACGGAACCGGAATGTGCGGCGCATGCCGTCTGGTTGTCGGCGACGAAGTGAAGTTCGCCTGCGTGGACGGACCGGAATTCGACGGACATCTGGTGGATTTCGACCAGGCGATGAAGCGCCAGCAGCAATACAAGACCGAAGAGGGCAGAGCCATGTTAAAGGCTGTCGAGGGAGACACCCATCACGGCGGCTGCGGCCAGTGCGGCTGAGAAGGCAGATGTGATCGTTAGAAGGCGGAGGCAGAGAATGAGTGCGTCTGCCGGATAGAAAATACAGAGTATGGAGGTTCCTATGGACGTAATGACAAGAGTACCGGTTCGTGAGCAGGACCCACAGGTGCGAGCAGCGAACTTTGAGGAGGTATGTTTGGGATATAATGCCGAGGAGGCAATGGCGGAGGCAACGCGCTGCTTAAACTGCAAAAATGCACAGTGCATGAAGGGCTGTCCGGTATCCATCAATATTCCGGCGTTTATCGCGCAGGTAAAAGAGGGCAATTTTGAGGAGGCTTACCACATTATCAGTGAGTCATCCGCACTTCCGGCAGTATGCGGACGTGTATGTCCGCAGGAGAACCAGTGTGAGGGAAAATGTATCCGCGGCATCAAGGGCGAGGCGGTTGCGATCGGCAAGCTGGAGCGTTTTGTAGCAGACTGGGCGAGAGAGCATGGCATCAAGCCGAAGAAGGCAGAGAAGTTGAACGGTCATAAGGTGGCTGTCATCGGTTCCGGTCCTGCAGGACTTACCTGTGCCGGTGATCTGGCAAAATTGGGCTATGACGTGACCATTTTGAAGCGCTGCATGAGGCGGGCGGCGTGCTTGTCTATGGTATTCCGGAATTCCGTCTGCCGAAGCAGAAGGTCGTTGCAGCGGAAGTGGAGAATGTCAAGGCGCTCGGCGTGAAGATTGAGACGAACGTTGTCATCGGCAAATCCGTCACGATCGATGAGCTGATGGAGAACGAGGGATTTGAAGCAGTATTTATCGGTTCCGGCGCGGGTCTTCCGCGTTTTATGGGCATTCCGGGCGAGCAGGCAATGGGCGTATTTTCGGCAAATGAATTTTTGACGAGAAACAACCTCATGAAGGCATTTTTAGAGGAGTACGATACTCCGATCAAGGCGGGAAAGAAAGTGATCGTTGTCGGCGGCGGTAACGTGGCAATGGACGCTGCGAGAACGGCTAAGCGTCTTGGTGCGGAAGTACATGTCGTGTACCGGCGCGGTGAGGAAGAACTTCCGGCGCGTAAGGAAGAGGTGCATCATGCAAAGGAGGAGGGCATTATTTTTGACCTGTTACAGAATCCGACGGAGCTTTTAGTGGATGAGAACGGCTGTGTAAAAGGCGCAAGAGTCATCAAGATGGAACTTGGCGAGCCGGATGCCTCCGGCAGAAGAAGTCCGGTGGAGATTCCGGGTCTGAGTATGAGATTGAGGCGGACACGGTCATCATGTCGCTTGGAACTTCTCCGAATCCGCTGATCTCCTCCACGACAAAGGGACTTGAGACGAACCGCAGAAAGTGTATCGTGGCAGAGGAAGAAAACGGCGCTACCTCCAAGAGCGGTGTATTTGCCGGCGGAGATGCCGTGACAGGAGCTGCAACGGTCATCCTGGCAATGGGTGCAGGAAAAGCGGCTGCGAAGGGAATTGACGCATACTTGAACACAAAATAAATACGTAATAGATTCGGGAAGGGCTGTCACATGAGTGGCAGCCTCCTTCATGCATAAGAAATATTAGATAAGTAATATTATAAGAGGCACACTTGGGATTTCATGTGGAAATGCAGATGGAAATTCGGTTCAAAAAATGTGGAATTTCTAACCAACAGAATGTTTGCATCCGCGATGATCCGTGTCTTTCTAAGTTTGGAGCACTCTACGGACTGTGTCCGCAAGTCAGCAGACAATTTTAGGACTTTTGTGCGTTCCCTTATTGGCACCTCTGAATAAAACATAACCGCGCGAAGCCGATGTTGAGCCGGCATCTGCCATATTTTCAATAGCAGATGCCGGCGAGTTCGGTTCGCGCGGTTTTATATTGTCTATGAAGAGGTGCCATTAGGGACACCAGAAAGTCCGCTCTTTGTCTGCGACTTGTCGGACACTGAGTGTCCAAACGTGGAAGAGACACGGAATTCGATGCAAACATTCAGCTGGAAGAAATACTCACATTTTTCTCCAACGAATATCCCATCTACATTTCCATCTGAAATCCACGGTGTGATCTTCTGATAATATTACTTATCACATCCAGAGGCGTTGCCGGTCTTAAGTGGCAGCCCCTGATAGAACGTTATTCGAGATTCAGATGTTTTGTGATGATTCTGGCGCACACCAGGTACAAAATGACAATGACGATGATCGAGTAAATGTTGCTGGTGGCAAACAGTGAACTCGGCAGGATGCTTGTCGTCGATGTGGTCGTATTGTCGATCGTTGTGGTAACGGCAAAGAAATTCACGGAATTATCTCCCGACTGGAACATACCGGTTCCAAACATGAGGATCATGGAGAAAATCTGCTGCATAAAATAGAGGATGATGCCCGCGACGAGGGAGGCAGCCACTTTATTGCTGGAGAAAAGCTGTCCGATCGAAGCGCTTGCAAACACCCAGAGCAGGTAGGTTAAGCAGGAGCAGATCACGCTCAATACCATCTGGAAGATGAAACGGAAGGAAAATACATCCTGACCGAATAACTCCTCCCAGGCGGAAGTAAAATCCTGCCATGCGGTTCCGTGGGAGGCGCTGGCGATAAGCGCCACGATGGAGGCAGTCATCAGAGCCATGGAGAGAAACATCCACACGAAGGAGGTTATCAGTTTTACGTGAAAGGGAGCAAGTGTTTTTACCGGGAGCGTGTGTGTCAGATATCCCTGAGCGGAATACATCGTGCGGTAGAAGTGGACACACAGGTACACGTACATCACGATAAGGACAGCAAAATGGCAAGGATATAAAGGACAATCGCGGAGACGGATAGAATGGATGCCAGTTTGCTTTCACCCGCCTGATCCAGATCTAAGGAATACAGCACCACGGAACCTACGGAGGTGGTGATGATCAGAATGGCGTACAGGATCAACATGATCTTTGCCGTGCTCTTAAATTCATATTTAAATAATTTTTTTAACATCTGTATACCTCCCTGAAAAGTGCATCGACGGACTTACCGTTGTTCATACGGATATCATCCACGGATGCGGTGAGCCGGATCTGACCGTGATCGATGAAGATGACTTCATCCAGAATATTCTCGATGTCGGCGATCAGATGCGTCGAGATCAAAATGGAAGCTTCCGGTTCGTAATTCGACAGAATGATATTTAAAATAAAATCGCGTGCTGCCGGATCGACGCCTGCGATCGGCTCATCTAAAATATACAGATCCGCATGACGGCTCATTACGAGAATCAGCTGCACTTTTTCTTTGGTTCCCTTGGACATGGTCTTCAAACGATCCGAGGCGTCAATCTGAAGTTTTCCCAACATGTCGTAGGCACGCTTCTCATCAAAATCTTCATAGAAATCGGAAAAATACTGGATAATATCGCGAACCCGCTCGTTCATATTCAGATAAGTGTGATCCGGCAGGTAGGAGATATGCTTCTTACTCTCTGCGCCGATCGGATTCTGCTGCATGAAGATGGAACCGGAGGTGGGGGCAAGCAGACCGTTGATCATCTTGATCAGAGTGGTTTTGCCGCTTCCGTTCGGTCCGAGCAGACCGATGATATGTCCGCTCTCAATGGCGAGGTTGATATGGTCGATGGCGGTTTTGCCGTAACATTTGGTCAGATCTTTACATTCCAACAAGGTACTCATTGTTTTCCCCTTTCATCGTCTGATTCATGAGCGACAGGATTTCATCATTCTGAAAGCCGAGCTGCCGCATCTGTGCTAAAAATTCTTCCATTTTCTCGGTAGCGAGAGAGGTTTTTAACTGTTCTATCATATGACAATCCTCCGTGATAAAACGTCCGCTGGTCCGCCTGGAATAGACCAGACCGGTGCGTTCAAGTTCTGCAAAGGCCTTTGCATGGTGTTCGGGTTGACGGATGCTTCCGCTGCGAGATCACGTACAGACGGAAGCTTATCTCCCGGCTGGTAGCGGCCGGAAACGATGTCCGTCTGGATTCGTTCCACAATCTGTAAAAAGATGGGACGATCAGAATCAAGGGTCCATGCCATAGTGTCATCTCCTTTCTACTAAATCATCTGTACTAATAAGATAATACAATAATACAGTAAGCGTGTCAACTGTTTTGATGACAAAACAGCGTATTTCGTTACGAAAATAAAAGAATGAAAAATATGACCGATATATAAAGTAGAAAACAGAGCATGGATGCGAAAGCGGGGAGGAATATGAGTGTTATACATTGCGGCGTGCGGGAATGAGGCATCCGTGCGTAAGTATTTAAAAGAGATGGAAGGCGAATATGTAAGAGAGGATGTACAGATTCTTTGCGGAGATGAAATTGAGGGAAGCGGCACAATGCCGGATGTTCTTTCCTTTCGGATAGTGGCATAGAGGAGTGCCAGAAAAAGATTCCAGTATGGTTCCGCAGAAAAGCGTTTGACAATGCGGGAGAACTGAAACAGAGAAAAGCAGGGGCAGAAAGGAAGCGCCCGCTGCTGATTAAAACAGACGGAACCTATTGCTGTGTGAATCAGAAAACCATTCTCTATGCAGAGAGTGTGGGGCGTAAGGTGGTGCTTCACACAAACACGGGAATCATTGCATATTATGCCAGAATGAAGGAGGTGGAAGAAATTTTAGGCAACGGGTTTTTCCGCTGCCATCGCGGGTATCTGGTGAATTTTGCCGCGGTAAAAAGTTTTGAGGTGGGAACGATCCTGCTGAAGAACGGGGAATCCATTCTGATGGCGAAACAGAAGTTTAATGATTTTGCGTCGGCTTATGAGACGTATCTTAACGAACGATAGGGATACAGAAAAGAAACGGGGAAAATGAGTATGAGAATTTATAACAGAGACCAGTCTGCCATTCTGGGTGCGAGGAACAACCGGCTGGCAAAGATGCGTGCGTTTTCCAGCAGCACAAAGACACGCGCATCATCCAAAGGAACGACGCAGAGCGCGCCAAAGAGTAAAAACTACAGGACATCTGCGTGGATGCAGTTTTTAAATCAGTTTCAAAACGGGACAGCCGTATCCGGCAACAAAATCTGGAGAATCAAAAAAAGCTACGATTATGAGATCACGGGACTGGCGGCGGAGCGTGTGGAGACGCATATGAAGCGTTTTCTGGAGGAGGAGAAGAATCCCTTTACCAGGAGGGAGAGGACACCGGAAAGCAGCTTACGAAGGAAATGGAAAGTTTTGTATCCGATTACAATATGATGATCCGCAAGATTGGTGACTTGTCGGACAGTGTGGACGAGACGTATGCAAAGAAGCTGAAAACGGAGATCTCCGCGCGGGAGACCGCCTTAAAACAGATCGGAATCACGCTGCAGAGAGACGGCACGCTGTTGTTAGATAAGACGGTGTTTCAGACGGTAAAACCGGAGGCGGTGCAGAAGATTTTCGGGAGAGCACGCTGTCGAACCGCGTGCAGGTGCTGGCTTCGGGTGTGAAGAGCAACTGCAGAAAACAGGCGGCAGCGCTTTCTGCAACTTCTTATACGACCAGCGGCAATTACAGCCGCTATGCGTCGGACAGTAATCAGACGCGGCAGACCGGCAGCCGCTACAATGCGAAAGGTTAGGAATGGAAGCAGAGCGGGTGAAGACAAAAAAGGTCAGCGCAGCAGACCGGATTCCGGAGAAGACCGGCAGAAAAAGTGGAGCGTTCTCTTCTGGAGTCTCTGCTCAAAGAGGCGAAGGAGCGGGAGGCGGAAAGCGAAAAAGCCAGACCGGCAGTCGACGGCGAGAGCTGGATCCGCCCCGGAAGAGACACCTTTGAACATTCGGAGGATCCGGAGGAACTCTGGTGTGAATCCTATGAGGATATCATGGGGATCGTGCGCATGGTGGGAAAGTGGAAAGCCAACATTCTCTATCAGATTGCCAATGCCATCCTGCGGGACTATCACGAAAAAGCTGGACGAGGACGGTGTGGGAGAACTGTTTGGCCTGTGCTGCCAGAAGTGTAAGGACACGGGAGGCGGCACAGGCAGGAAGACGGAGCCGCAAATCACGGAGACTGTCCTTGAATTTTTCCTGCGTGCCAATGCGCGGATGAGTGTATTTTCCATGGAGAGAGCGGGAAAGCGCCTGACGGCGCGCTGCGGCTTGAACTGGTCCGGCACGACGTACTATGACGCCTGGTATTTTTACCGCTGTGCACAGATGCACAGACGGCTTTTTGTGGTTGCCGGAAGAATTGCAGCGGAACTGGGAGAGAAGGTATCCTCCCCGGAGGAATTAGAGCAGAGGACGCAGTTTGCGGCGGTTGGCGGATTGACATTTCACGGGGTGTTTGGCTGGCAGCAGAAGGACAATTATCCGGTCAACCAGTATGGCTTGAAGAATCCGGAATCGAACCGCCGCACCATTTTGTGTATCTGTACCGGAATCATTACAGCGAGTCGGAAAGACCGTGCGTACAGTTTCTGGAGACGCTTATGCGGGAGCAGACCGCATGCGCGCAACGAAAGAACTGTGGCGCCACTACACGATACAGGACGGACGGGAATACCACAACGGCATGAGTTATCTGCTTGAGGGAAGCCTTGCGGACGAGCAGGATGAAAAAATGTACGAGGCGGCACTTTTGTTTTTACAGAATTTCAGGCTGTACCGCGTAGACGGCTGCGTGGAGTTTTTGTATACGGCATATGAAAAAGAGTGGGGATGAGAGATCCGGCGGAAGTATCCGCCGGATTTTTCATAGGAAATTACGTCCTATGAATGAAAAAGCCCTTCGGCAAGATCTCACTGCGTCGGAGTAGAATTATGTCGCTGGAGCAACCCGCCGCAGCTTACGGAAAAGAAGCGGATGCGTTGTGTTGCGCGAGGATAAGGAATGTGTAAAAAATTAGTCAAAATAATTGAAAAACAGTAGAAAAAATAGGAGAAATGAACTATAATAAAAAAAGATTTTGAATCGATAGAGAAAGAGTGACAGGAGGGAGTAAGACTATGGGTCAGACATCGGGTTCAGACAGGAATTACATTTATAAAGATAAGAGTGAACGCTACCGCTATATGAATACATTTTATATTTTTGCAGTGGTTATTTTATGGGTACTGTTTGGGGTGTATCTGCTGGCGAAGCTTGCGAGCAAGAGCATTGCGGTCGGTACGGCGGTCGGAAATGTTGTGCTGATTATTTTATTTGCGGTGGTTGAACTGGCGTTTTATCTGCGCAATAAGTCTGATGTGAGATTAAAGAGGGTTGTTGCCATCGGTGTCGGCGTAGAATTTGCGTTGATTGGAATGCAGACAGATGCAGAGTTTATCTATTTTGCACTTATTGCCATTCTGACATTGCAGATTCCGTATTATGATATGAAGAGATATAAACAGACCTGTATCGCTTTTTCGGCGTTATTTACACTGGTGGAGGTCATTCGTGTAATCAAGGGATTGGTTTGCGGGATGTGGACAGCCTGTGCCGGGTATTATGTGTGTATCTGTTATTTTTCATTATGTACCGGGTGGGCAGCATAGCCAAGACATTCAGCGATCATGCACTGGGTTCTGCAGCGTCCGAGGGTGAGAAACAGAAGGTGATGCTGGAAGGAATCCTTGACATCTCAAAGACTGTGCGGGATGAGTCTGAGAGGAGTACCAGTCTTGTGGATGAACTGGTGCACACTTCGGAGACAGTTGCGCAGAGCATGCAGGAGATTTCTTCCGCAACCAACACGACGGCGAAGAATATCGAAGAGCAGAATAATATGACACAGAGTATCCAGTCGGCTATTGACGAGACGGGCGAGCGCTCCAGAAAGATGGTGGATGTGGCGACGGATTCCAATGAGAATATTCAGGAGAATCTGCAGGTAATGGAAGAATTGAAGAACCAGTCCGAGCAGATCGCGGCGACGAATCATGAAGTGACGGAGTCCATGACACGCCGCAGAATAAGACCAAGGAGGTCGAGGAGATCGCAGGCATGATCCTCAATATCTCCAACCAGACGAACCTGCTGGCACTCAACGCATCCATTGAGAGTGCGAGAGCCGGTGAGGCAGGACGCGGATTTGCCGTGGTTGCTGAACAGATCAGACAGCTTGCCGAGCAGACGAAGAAGTCCACGGAGGAGATTACCACGATCATCAACGAGCTGAATGAAAATGCACGCGACGTTATGACTTCGGTGGAGTCTTCGGTGGAAGCGACAGAGAGCCAGAATGAGAAGATTGCGGTTGCGGCAGAGTCTTTTGAACGTCTGAATGAAAATATGTCACAGCTTATCGGAGATATCAATGAGATCGCGGGACAGATCACAGGACTGTCGGATTCCAACAACCGTATTGTGGAGAATATCTCACAGCTGTCTGCAGCGACAGAGGAAGTGACTGCAAGCGCCGAGCAGGTGCGTGAGATAAGCGAGCAGAACCGGAACTATGCGGAGGAAAAGGGCCATCGGAACGATCCGAGGCAGAACTGACGAGATGAAGCAGTTTACATAAAGAAAAGCGGGATCCATGATATTGTGAGATTACCCGAGAACCGAAAGTTCCGGAATAGAACAGACGGCGGCAATTCTTTGAAGCAAAATTCATGTATTTCTTCCATGCCGTGCTTGACATCCAATTCCGTGTCTCTTCCACGTTTGGACACTCACAGAGTGTGTCCGACGAGCCGCAGACAATGAGCGGACTTTTTGGTGTCCCTAATGGCACCTCTTCACAGACAATATAAAACCGCGCGAACCGAACTCGCCGGCATCTGCTATTGAAAACAGGGCAGATGCCGACTCAGACAGCGGCTTCGCGCGGTTATGTTTTGTTCAGAGGTGGCCATAAGGGACACACACAAAAGTCCTAAAATTGTCTGCCGGCTTGCGGACACAGTCCGTGGAGTGCTCCAAGCTTGGAAAGACATGGATCATCGAAGATGCCAAGCGCGGCATGGTTAGAAATACCGGATTTTGCGGTCAGAATTGCCGCCGTCTGTTCTATCCGGAACTTCCAGTTATCTGCTTTCCTCCAATATTACAGATCCCGCTTCTCTTTAATTCTAATGGAAGAGACAACGGATCAGACGGTCGTTGTCCTCTGGCTTCATAAAGCAGAGCCGGATGTATTTATTATCCAGAAACGGAAACGTCGAACAGTCGCGGATCATCATTTTCTGCCGGATGGCGCGGTCAAACAGATCCTGCGAGGTGAGATCTTCGCGCAGGATGCGCACCAGAACAAAGTTGGCACTTGGATCGTATACTTTGAAGTCCGGATTCTTATTAAAAAGCTTACACAGGCGGGCGCGCTCGGAGGAGATCAACGATTTGGTCTCTTTGATGTAGGCGCTGTCGGTGAACATTGTCTCACCGGCGATGACAGCAAGAGAATTGATTGTCCACGGATTCTTGCGCGTGTTGATGGACTTGATCAGATCGCGGTTGCCTGTGACGGCGTATCCAAGACGCAGCCCCGGAGCGGCAAAGAACTTGGAGGTGCCGCGGAGAATCACGATGTTGTTATAATAATTTGTCAGCGGAACTGCCGTGAGTTCTGCCATATTATCGGCGAATTCCACGTAAGTCTCATCTACCATGACATAGATGTCGTACTGCTTGCAGACGTCTAAGATGTGGCGCATGTCGCTGCGCGGGATCGAGGAGGAAGTCGGGTTGTTGGGATTGCAGATGACGAGAGATCAATGCTCTCATTTAAGTGCGAGAGAAAATCCTCGACATTGAGCTTGAAGTCATCGGCTTCCCGCAGCGGATAATAGAGGTGGTGCCGCCGCCCAGCGCGATTTCACGTTCGTACTCAGAGTAAGTAGGACCAATGACAAGGGCCTTTTTCGGATGCTCGACCTGAATAAAAAGGGAGATCAGCTCGGTGGAGCCGTTTCCGACAATGACATTCTCAGTCTCGGTTCCGCAGTATGCAGCGATGCATCTGCGCAGAGAAGTGTACTCCCTGTCCGGATAGCTGGTAATGGCGTCGATCTGATCGGACAGAGTGTGTTTTAACAGCGGAGATACTCCTAACGGATTGACATTGGCGGAAAACTGACGATTTCTTCCTTTTAATGCCGAAGATTTCTTCTATTTTCTCGAGATCACTTCCATGAAAATGGTCCTTGTGTTTTATCATTGATTACTCCTCCAAATTAGTTTATAATCTATTATAGTCATTGCGTTCAAAAAGCAATAGAAAAGCAGGTGTCAATTTGCGTAAACGGATACAACAGCTAGCAAGGGGAAAGTTCCAATACGCCAGACCGCTTCTTTCTTTTTCTGCAGATAAAGTCGACATTGAGGTGACGGAGGGTAGAGATTACACCGGAGATTTCATTATCACAAGTACGAACCATGTGCCGTTTCGGGGAGTAGTCTATACCTCTGATTCCAGAATGGAATGTCTGACACCCCAGTTTGAGGGGAAGAGGTGCGGATCCGGTACCAATTTCATAGCAATGGACTGATCGAAGGGATATTGTCAAGGGGTTTTTTTCTAATCTGCAACCAGGGAGAATATAACCTTTCTTTGTTATGTCTGTATCCAGATTGTATGCGGATACCTCTGCGGGACGCATTAAGAATCTGAACGATTTTACGGGACTGGCAAAAGCAGTGCCCAGGAGGCATATCATCTGTTTTATTCCGGTCATTTTAAAAATATACTAAAGCCCTCCGAGGTCAGGGAGCGTCTTCTCTATGACGGGGAGGCGGACGGCACGGCGTCATGGCAGAAGGTGGAGGAATATCTGCGCGGGTGCAGACAGAAAAAGCCGGTTGCGGTTACGCTTCTTGCGGATCATGCCTCATTTGAGCAGGTCGCCGGCGACCGCAGGAGAGCCTGAAGCTGCACCGGGATGAGTGGGGCTATCTCTCCATTTCGATTGAGTCGGACGCGCCGTTTCTTTGCCGGAAAGAGTCAGCTGACGGATGAGGATTTTATCGGAAGCACACTGGAAGTGCCATATTATGTGAAAAAGCTGCCATGCATGCCGGGAAGAATTTTGAAGACTTTCGATTGTCCTGCCGGAGCAGACGCTTACGTTTGAAGTGTGCGCCACGACGGACGGCGCAAAAGCCGTATCGGAGGAGCATCTGGAATTACAGCGCGGACGGATGCGGCTTGCACAGCTATATATTGATTACCGGCTGAAAAAGATTGTGACCGGCGCATGGGCGAATCAGTCCGTGGAGCTCCTGGATCATATGATGGCAATGGAACCGGAGTGTGAGATGTATGCGCTGATGAAAGCGCAGGCGTTGATTGTGAATCGACAGAAGCAGGAAGCTTCGTGGATTATGGAGGATTATAAGCGGCTGCAGGGACAGGGAGACGCCGGAATGGGGATACTATCTGTATCTGTGCACACTGATTGAGAGGGAACCGTCCTATGTCGATAAGCTGACGGATGAGATGGAACTCCTTTAAGAAGAATCCGAAGAGTTCGCTGTTGTTCTGGATTCTTTTGTTTTTGCGGGAATCCTACTATTACAGCAGTCCAAGAAAGTATAAGGCGATTGAAGCATGGATCGAGGGCGGATGCAGCAGCCCGTATCTCTATCTGGAAAGCTATTATCTGATCTGGCAGGATCCCCTATCTTTTAACCAGACTGGGGAACGTATGAATTGAAAGTCCTGCGGTGGGCGATGCGCCAGGGAGTCCTCACAAAGGAACTTGCACAGCAGATCAGGCATCTGCTGCCGGAGGTGCGTGAGAAGTCGCGGGTACTGTACGAGATCTTAGAGGCGGCGTATCAGGTGGAGCCGGAGGAGGAGATGCTTTCGCCATCTGCATATCTGATCCGCACACAGTGTTACGAAACCGAGTACCACCGGTGGTATGAGCTCGGAATCGAGCAGAAGATAAGACTTACAGGGCTCTATGAGGCGTATCTGATGTCGCTGGATGCGCGTGAGGGCGGAGTTCCGCGCATGATTCAGATGTATTTCCAGTATGACAGTACGCTTTCCTATACGCAGAAGGCGGTCTTGTTTGTCAATATCATAGCAGCCAGAACGAAACAGCCGGAGGTATACCAGAAATATCAGCGCACGATGGAGCAGTTTGCAATGGCACAGATTGAGGCGGGGCACATCAACGATCATCTGGCGGTGATCTACGATGAGATGCTGCCCAAGGGTATACTGGATGAAGAACTGGCACACAGTCTGGCGCCGCTTTGTTCACACACAGAATCAGCTGCACCAACCGTCAGATTGCCCGCGCCATCATCTGGCATGAGGAGATGAAAATGCCGCAGAGCGTGTCGTTTGTGAACGGAACCGCCTATTTTAAGGCGTATACGCCGCAGTATAGCATTGTGCTGGAAGATACGAACGGCAACCGGTTCTGTTCGAGTGTGGTATATCAGGATGAGGCGCTGATGTATCCGGAGCGGTATGTGGGTCAGTGTCTCTCGCTTGCACCGGGGAGAACGCCTATCTGCTCTGGCATATGAGCAGGCATATGGAGCCGGAGGCATGGAGCGATACCGAGAAGACCTATGCATTGCAGCTGCTGCAGTCAGGCAGACTTTCCAGAACCTATCTCGTCCGGCTTGCACTTGCGCTGATTTCTTACGAGAAAAAGACGGCAGGATCTTTCCTGTTCGGAGGGGAACTGGATCTGATGAAGGGCAGCTTGCGGAGGCACTTTCCGACGTGAGTGTGCGCAGGCAGATGGCCGCGCTTCTGACGGAGAACCACCTCTATGAGAAGGCCTATCAGATGGTGCAGATCGACGGCTACGATTATCTGAAGACGGAGTGGCGCGTCTCCCTCTGCAGCTATGCGATCGCGGATCACGGCTATGAGGAGGATGATTTTCTGCTGGGATTTGCGGAGAGCACCTTCCGGCAGGAAAATACAGCGATGTCATGCTGATTTACCTCTGCAAGTATTTTAATGGGCCGACCAAGCAGATGGCGGAATTGTGGAAAGCTGCGGGCGAATTTCAGATCGACACGTTTGATCTGGAAGAGCGGATTCTGACACAGATGCTCTATACGACCGATTACACGCCGCACATGGAAGAGATCTACGAAAGTTATTGCGCAGGGGGCGGCAGAGATCTGGTCTGCATGGCGTATCTCTCTTATTTTGCCAATATGTATCTCACGGAGGACGCCGTCGTGCCGGAGCATGTGTTCCGCCAGATCAGGGAGCGTTATCTGACCGGGGCGATCTAAACCGCGTCTGCCGGATTGCACTGCTAAAATATCTCTCGGAGAATCACCTGTCGGAGCGTGACAGAAAGATCGCGGACGAGCTTCTTGACACCTGCATCCGGCATAATCTGTATTTTGCATTTTCCGGAAGTTCGACGAAAAGCTGCTGCGCAAATATCAGCTTACAGATAAGTTCTTTCTGGAATATCACACCGCGCCGGGGCAGCAGATCGAGGTTCATTACCGGCTGGAGGCACAGCAGGAATATCTTGCGGATGAATTGACGGAAATGTATGACGGAATCTATGTAAAAGACTTTATCCTGTTCTTCGGGGAGAAGGTTCAGTATTATATCCTGGAGAGCCAGACCGCGGACGGGCAGATCGGGGCGAGCGGCTGCCTGGGCAACGGGATATTATGGAAGAGGGCAGCGGAGACCGCTACGCATGGCTGAATGAGATGCTGCTGGCGTGTACGCTCGATGACAGAGAGAAGCTTGCCGGGAAGATGAAGCGCTATTATGGCATGACAAAAGTGACGGAAGAGGCATACCGGCTATTGTAGCACAGAGAGGGGAACATATGGAACACCGGTTTTATCTGGGAATCGATCTGGATGACCAGTACGCTGTGATCAGCAGCTATGAATTGAATAAGAAAGAACCGGAGACCTTTTCTGCGATTGCAGGAGCGAAATCTATCAGATTCCGGCGCTGATTACCAAGAAGAAAGGAATCGGGCAGTGGTTTGTCGGCGAGGAGGCAGTGCGGCTTGCCATTGCAGGGCGAGGAGGCGAACGGCAGACTCTCGCGGGCGGTCGGCGGTGAGAAGGTTTTGTGGATGGGGAGACCTATCCGGCGGAGGAACTGCTGACCCTCTATCTGAAAAAACTGATACGACTGGCATGCGGCCCCGACAGAAGATGGGAGCCGGACCGGCTGGTCATCTGTATGGAAAAGCTGTCGCGGGAGGCGACGGAGCTGTTCCTTTCGATGGCGCCGAAGCTTGGAATTGACCGGGAAAAGTTGCAGCTGCTTGACCGGAAAGAATGTTTTTACTATTTTGCCTACCATCAGGTGCCGGAACTTTCGATGCACGACGTGTATCTGTTCGATTACCGCAGGGAGGATATCCGCTGCTGCAGATTATATAAGGAAAAACGCACGACGCCGCAGCTGATCTCGCTGGCGGAGGAAGTGCGCCGGATGAATGCGGACAGCCGGGACGAGAATTTTCTTGGCATTCTAAAGGACTGCTTCCGCGGACATATTGTCTCGTCGGTGTACCTGACGGGAGACGGATTTGACGGGGACTGGATGAAACAGTCCGTGGCGTTTCTGTGTCAGGGCAGGAGAGCGTTTGTCGGGAAGAATCTGTACTCCAAGGGGGCCCGCTACGCCGCCTTGTGCAGTGAACAGCAGGAAAACTGGGATTATGTATATCTGGGCGACAATGAGATGAAAGTCAATGTCAGCTTAAAAGTCCGGAATATGGGAAAAGCAGAGTTCTATACGCTGATCAGTGCAGGGGACAACTGGTACGAGACGCAGGGAATGTGCGAAGTGATCCTTGCGGGAACGCCGGAGATTGATTTCTGGCTGCAGCCGCCGGGAAGCCGGGAGGCGAAGGTGGAGAAGCTAAAGCTTCTGGATCTGCCGGAACGCCCGGACAAGGCAACGAGGCTTCGCATCACGGCAAAACCGGTTTCGGATACAAAGGTCTGGATCCAGATCCGGGATCTTGGATTCGGGGAATTATTTAAGAGTTCGGATAAAGTGTGGGATTACCGGATGGAATTTTCGGAAGAGAATCCGTAGAGGTGTGGGAGAAGACGATGGGAGAATTGATTCTGTGCAATCAGAATATGGCGGCATTTCCATATTATGTGGAGGAGGCGGCAATCGGCGTTTACTCGCTGGAGGAATTAAGTTATTATATCTGCCACAATGTCTATCTGCTCCGCAGTGATTTTATGAATGAGGATCTCTGCAACTGGCTGGAACGGGAACTGAAACTAAAAGATGCTGCAGATGCCCTTCGGGAGATTGTGAGAAAAGGCGGCACCCTGTCCGAGTTTGTGACCTGTTTGCTGTCGCAGAGCGGGTATTGTGACAGAATGCAGATCGCGCAGATTGCGCAGCAGATCGCGGAGCTGGAACACAAATCCGAATACGAGTGCAGCAAGATCCGCGCTGACCGCTATGTGACAAACGGGCGCTATGCGGCAGCTATCGCGGCGTACAGAACGCTGCTTGCGAATCAGGCAGCGGAGAATCCGATCCTGGTCGGGAATGTCTGGCATAACCTGGGAAAAGCGTATACCGGATTATTCCGGTTTCGGGAAGCAGCGGACTGTTACCGGAAGGCGTACGGACTCAATGAGAATCCCGAATCTCTCCGCGAATGTCTCTATGCGTACCGGTGTCTGCACGATGATGACGGATTCAAGAATACGGCGGCGGAATGCGGCATGACAGCAGAGGAGGCGGCGGAGGCGGCGCACAGGCTTTCCGAACTTTCCCGGATGGACGAAATCCGTCAGTTTGAAGAGCAGGTGGACGGACTGTTTGCCGACGGGCAGGAAGATGAAATTGCAGGAATGCTTGCAGAGTGGAAAGATACCTATCGGAAAAATTGCAGAATATAGAGGAAGCGTGAAACGATGTTTTGGAAGAGAAAGAAAAGGAACCTGATTTTGAGAGTAAGATGGGAGAATTAAATACAACGGTTCTCTCAAAAAAGGATTATAAAAATACCGGTAAGATTGAACAGTACGTGGTGGAGCGCTTAGAGCAGATGATTGAGCTGACCAAGGAGCTGGACGATGAGAAGGAAGAATACCGGATTGTGACGTCCTATCTGAATGATATTGAGACTCTGGAGAAGATACCGAAGGAAGAAAGAGATAAGATTTCTGAGATCGCGGTAAATGTGGTGCAGTTAAACAAGGCACGCACGGAATTTCTCAACTCTTCCAAGAAGCTGTCGGATGCACAGTTTGCATAGTTAGAGCAGCAGGAGCGGGAACTGCCGGAGGCAATCAAACGTTTTAAGACCAACGAACTGCACCGGATACGCTGCAGAGGGATATGAAATATCTGGAACGGGAAAAGTCCGAGTGGAATCTGCGCAAGGAGTATCTGGATCATCAGCAGAAAAAGCTGAAAAATGTACTCTATGTCATCGTCGGTCTGGCAGTGACGCTCGCGGTTGTGTTTGGAATCTTACAGATCATTCTGGAAAAGGATTTCTACTATGCGTGGATGGGACTGATTTTGCAACTGCGGTGGTGGTGTGCGGCATTTACATGAAAATTCAGAATGACCTTTCGGAGATGCAGGTGGCGGAGCGGAGCCAGAACCGTGCGATTGTTTTGCTTAACAAGGTCAAGCTGAAATATATCAATGTTGCAAATGCGATTGATTATGCGTGTGAAAATACCATGTAAAAGTGCGGGAGAGCTGGAAAGCCAGTGGCAGTATTATCTGGAGGCGGTCAAGGAACGCCAGAAATATCAGAGAACCAATGAAGATCTGGAATATTTTAACGGCAGACTAGTGCGCGTGCTCTCCAATTACCAGCTGTATGATGCACATGTGTGGGTAACGCAAGCGGTTGCTCTTGTTGATCCCAAGGAGATGGTGGAGATCAAGCACGGGCTGATCGGGCGCAGACAGAAACTTCGCGCGCGGATTGAAAACAATCTTGCACAGGTCAACGAGCAGAAGGAGGAGGCAGAACAGCTTTTAGACAAGGTCGGAAGCATGCGTCCCCAGATGGAAAGGATTTTATATGCGGTAGATAAAATTAACGAGGGAGATTAGCACCAGAGAATGGGATGCGGCATAGAGTAAAGAGAAGATATCATTAATGGGAGAGCCGCATGAGAAATTACAATGCAGCAGGAAACATGCGCAGCCGATGTGCATGTGAACCGGATGCAGCTTCTGATAGACAGCCGGAATATGTGCTTGCGATGGCATATGTTCCCTGGCAGTATTTCAAAACGACCTATGAACTGGATAAGGCACTTGAAACCGGAACCATATTCCCCGAACTGGATAAGCCGTTTCTGGCAGCGGGAAGGGGGTGCGGGCGTTGCTGATGAATCAGATGACACAGATGAACCAGGCGCAGCTTCTGCACTGGATCAATATGGTGAGCTTTGCCGTGGTGGACATCGCGGAATATCTGGATACGCATCCCGCCGATGCGGAAGCGATCTGCTATTTCAATCACCACATGGAAATGCGCAGAAATGCCATGCAGGTGTATGCGGACAAATTCGGACCGCTGACGATTGATACGGCAAATCCGGACACTTACTGGGATTGGGCAAAACAGCCCCTGCCGTGGGAAGGAGGTGGCTGTTAATGTGGAATTATGAGAGACGCCTGCAGTACCCGGTCAACATCACACTCCCCAATGCGAAGATCGCGCAGATTATTCTGACACAGTACGGCGGCCCGGACGGAGAGATGGGAGCATCGATGCGTTATCTGTCGCAGCGTTACAGCATGCCTGACCGGAAGGTGGCGGGACTGATGACTGATATTGGCACAGAGGAACTGGCGCATCTTGAGAAGGTTGCTTCCATCGTCCGTCAGCTCACGAAAGGAATGAGTGCGGAGGAACTGGAGCAGGCGGGGTTTGCACCTTACTATGTGGATCACACGGCAGGTATCTGGCCGCAGGCAGCGGGAGGCATTCCGTTTAATGCGTGCGAGTTTCAGTCCAAGGGCGATGCGATCACCGATCTGTTTGAAGATATGGCGGCGGAGCAGAAAGCGCGCACGACCTACGACAATATTCTGCGTCTGGTCAAGGATCCGGAGGTCTGCGACCCGATCCGCTTTACGTCAGCGGGAGATTGTCCACTTCCAGCGCTTCGGCGAGGGATTGCGGATGATTCAGGACGATCTCGACCGCAGTAACTTTTATATGTGTAATCCCGAATTTGATCCGGGATGCGGAAAATAAAAGGAACTGCCGCAATAAGCATATCGTACTTGGGTTTGATAAGTAATATGATCAGAAGATTACACAGTGGGATTTCAGATGAAAATGCAGAGGAAAATTCGGTTCAAAATGTGGTATTTCTAACCAACCGGATGTTTACATCTTCGATGATCCGTGTCTTTCCAAGTTTGGAGCACTCCGCGGGTCATGTCCGCATCCCGGAAGACAATTTGTAGGACTTTTGTGTGTGTCCCTTGCGGCACCAGACAACAGATGGTATAAATGCCATCTTTATGTCGAACAAAACATAACCGCGCGAAGCCGATGTCTGAATTGCCATCTGCCATGTTTTTAATAGCACATGGCAGTGAGTTTCGGTTCGCGCGGTTTTATATTGTCTGTGAAGAGGTGCCCTTAGGGACACCAGAAAGTCCGCCCATTGTCTCCGGTGTGTCGGACATGCACCCGGCGGATTGTCAAAACGTGGAAGAGACACGGAATCTGATGCAAACATTCAGCTGGAAGAAATGCTCACATTTTCTCCAACGAATATTCCCTCTGCATTTCCACATGAAATCCCCAAGTGCGTTTCTTATAATATTACTTATCACCCCAAAGAGGGCTGGGCTTATTGCAGCAATTCCTTTTAGTGTTCCCTGAAACAAAATTCCATTACACCGGAATGCCAGTTGACAATGCAGAAGCATCATATTAGTATAAGTGAGAATGAATATCAATATCAAAAGAGAAAAGGTGTGTGGAAAATATGACATTAGAGGAACTGCCAATCGGAAAGCGCGCTACCATTACTGCGGTCGGCGGAGAGGGCACACTGCGGTGCCGGCTGTTAGATATGGGACTGATCCCGAAGACTGCTGTGGAGGTGCGCAAGGTGGCTCCGATGGGAGATCCGATTGAAATACGCATCCGCGGGTATGAGCTTACGATCCGGCGGGAGGACGCAGCGAAAATTGAAGTGAAACCGGAGGAAGAAAAATGATATTTGCATTGGCTGGAAACCAGAACTGCGGTAAGACGACGTTGTTTAATCAGCTGACAGGAGCTAACCAGCATGTCGGCAATTTCCCCGGCGTTACGGTGGATCAGAAGATGGGGGAAATCCGCTCCACGAAGAATTGTTCCGTGGTAGATCTCCCCGGAATCTATTCCATCAGACCTTATACCAATGAGGAGATTGTCACCAGAGATTTTATCTTAAATGAGAAGCCGGATGGAATCATCAACATTGTGGATGCGACGAACATCGAGAGAAATCTTTACCTGACGCTCCAGCTTCTGGAAATGCACATTCCGATGGTGTTAGCACTCAATATGATGGATGAGGTCCGCGGAAACGGAGGTTCCATTGATTACAGGCAGATGTCGCAGGAATTAGGGTTCCCGTGATTCCGATCAGTGCGGCGAAGGATGAGGGAATTGAGGATCTGATTGCGGCGATTGTGGAAGTCGCGGGCAAAAAGATACCGCCCAAAGTCATGGATTTCTGCGAGCAGGGGCCGGTACACCGCTGCATTCATGCGGTGTCGCATCAGGTGGAGGATCATGCGGTAAATATCGGATGTCCCCGAGCTTTGCGGCGACGAAGATCGTGGAAAATGGCACGGACATTATAGAACGTCTGGCTCTTTCTGAGAATGAGCTGGAAATGATGGAACATAGTATTGCGGAGATGGAAAAAGACTGCGGATTGGACCGGAATGCGGCGTTAGCTGACATGCGGTATACCTTTATAGAGAAGGTGTGCCAAAAAACGGTTAAAAAATGTCAGGAGAGCAGGAGCACATCCGGAGTGTGAAAATCGACGGTGTGCTCACGAACAAGTACCTTGCGATCCCGATGTTTCTACTGATCATGTTTTTAATTTTCTGGCTGACGTTCCATGTGGTCGGCGCGGCGTTAAGCGACTGGCTGGCGGTGGGAATCGACGCGTTTACTGCCGTCTGTGACAGGGGCTTACCGCGTACGGATTGAATCCGGTTGTACACAGCCTGCTCATCGACGGTGTTTTGCCGGCGTCGGGAGCGTGTTAAGCTTCCTGCCGATCATCGTGGTGCTGTTCTTCTTCCTCTCGATTCTGGAGGACTCCGGCTACATGGCGCGCGTGGCTTTCGTCATGGACAAGCCGCTGCGTAAGATCGGACTTTCCGGGCGAAGCTTTGTACCGATGCTGATCGGATTCGGCTGTACGGTTCCGGCGGTCATGGCGACAAGGACGTTGTCGAGTGAGAGAGATAGAAAGATGACAATTATGCTCACGCCTTATATGAGCTGTTCTGCCAAAATTTCGATCTATGCAGTGTTTGCGGCGGCATTTTCCCGGGGAACGAGGCGGTTGTGATGATACTTCTCTACACGGCGGGAATTGTGGTGGGCATTTTGTCCGCACTGGTACTGAACCACACCGCGTTCCGCGGGAATCCGATTCCGTTTGTCATGGAACTGCCGAATTACCGTTTCCGTCGGCAAAGAGTGTCGGACAGCTGATCTGGGATAAGGCAAAGGATTTCCTGGAGCGCGCGTTTACCATTATCTTTGTGGCAACGATTGTCATCTGGTTCTTGCAGACCTTTGATCTGAAGCTTAATGTGGTGACAGACAGTGAGAAAAGTCTGCTCGCTCTGGTGGGGCAGTGGATCGCACCGCTGTTTGGACCGCTCGGTTTTCGGACTGGAGGGTTTCTACGGCGTTGATTACCGGATTTACGGCAAAGAGGCGGTGGTCAGCACCTTGAGTGTGTTGACCGGCACGGCGACTGCCAATCTAAGCAGGGTGCTCGGAAGTATGTTTACCGGGCGCTCGGCGGCAAGCTTCCTTGTGTTTACGCTGCTTTACACGCCGTGTGTTGCAGCCATTGCGGCGGTGAAGCGTGAGATGGGAAGCGGCATGCGGGCATTTCGTCGTGGTGCTTCAATGCGCGGTCGCGTGGCTGATGGCATTTGCGGTTTATCAGATAGGAGGAATCTTCTTTGAGTGGGTTGCATGCGTTGGATCTGATTGTGCTGGGGTGTATCCTTTTGTGGATCATCCTGGCGCTTTGTATATGGGAAAAAGAAAAAAAGACAAAGAAGATTGTGGCTGCTGTGGTCACTGCTCATCCTGCAGCGGATGTAAAAGTGGGAGAAAGGATAAGAAAAATTAAAAAAAAGGAACAACCGATTGCGCATTTTGTAAAATAGGTGTAAAATATATAAAATGAGTGCAAAATCGTGTATAAGAACAGAAGAGGCGGCAGAGAGAATTTGCACATACAGATACGAATACAAAGGAAGGGGATTTCAAATGAAGAAGCATGTTATTGCGGCGGTTGCAGCGGCAACCTTTGTTACAACAGCAATGGCGGGCTGTACAGGTGCGGATACGACGGCAGGTGGAGAGTCCGTAAACGGTGAACCGTCCGTATTGCAGACGGAGGCGGTCATGGATTCGACAGAGTTGTCCGGCGATGCAGCGGAGGATGACGGCAAGGTTACATTGACCGTATGGGCAGAGGAGGCCAATTTTGATGTTCTGCAGGAGATGATCGACAGCTTCGAGCAGAAATATGCAGGACAGGCAGATTTTGATATTCAGCTTGCGGAGAATGCAGATGCTGAGACGCGCAATACGCTGCTTGGAGATGTACATAACGGAGCGGATGTCTTCCCGCTGCCGGACGATCAGCTTACCAGCATGGTTGCAGCCGGTGCCTTAGAGCCGGTACCAAATGCAGATGAGATCCGGGAGGCGAATCTGGATGAGGCGGTTGCAGCGGCTTCTGTGAATGATACGCTGTACGCTTACCCGATGACGGCGGACAACGGATATTTTCTGTATTACGATAAGAATTACCTGACGGAAGAGGACGTCCAGACGATGGACGGGCTTCTGGCAGCAGCGGGCGCTGTGGGCAAGAAGGTGACGATGGACTGGAGTTCCGGCTGGTACCTCTATGCGTTTTTCGGCAACACCGGACTGGATTTCGGTGTAAATGACGACGGGGTGACGAACTACTGCGACTGGAAATGCGACGGAAGGCAGCATAAAGGGAACCGACATTGAGGAGGCGCTGCTTGCCATCGCACAGAATCCGGCGTTTTAAGCTGTACCGACACGGAATTCATGGAGGGCGTGCAGGACGGAACGGTTGTGGCAGGCGTCAGCGGCGTGTGAATGCATCGGAGATCAAAAGGTATGGGGCAACGATTACGGGGCAGTGAAGCTTCCGACCTACACCTGCGCGGGACAGCAGATCCAGATGGCCTCTTTCACGGGCTATAAGATGATGGGCGTCAACGCCTATTCCAAGCACAAGGACTGGGCATTAAAGCTTGCAGACTGGTTTACAAACGAGGAGAACCAGATGCTGCGTCTTGAGGAGCGCGATCAGGGACCTTCCAATAAAAACGCGGCTGCGTCGGAGCAGGTACAGGCGGTGCCTGCCATCCAGGCAGTCATTGCGCAGGCGCAGTACGGCAAACTCCAGCGTGTGGGCAACAGCTTCTGGGATGCGACGACGGAGTTCGGCAATCTGATGGCGACAGGCAGCACAAACGGAACGGATCCGCAGGAAGTGATGGATACGCTTGTGGCTGGAATTACACAGTCGACGGTACAGTAACGGGGAGGAGCAGGATATGAAGAAAAAAAGCTATATCAGTACAAAGTTTATTATTCTGATTCCGGTATTTATCCTGGGATTTGTGTCAGTCGTTTCCAATATTCTGGCAGTGACCAATATTAAGAGAGTAAATGCAAATGCAACGCAGATTGCAAACGGCTACATGAGCTGTATTTCAGAGCTCGGCGATATTCAGAAAGAGACGCTTCTGATCAACAGACTGGGACTGTCCCATATCGTGGCGACCGACTTAAATACCATGATCTCGCTGGTCGAGACCATCCGGAGTGAGCAGGAGACCTTAGAGACATATCTGGATGATTTCCAGGAATATGTGACAGACGACAACAAGGCGGAATACGATGCGTTGGTGTCCAACTACGAGGGAATGAAGTACGAGCTTGCCAACCTCATGGCATACAGTGCCAACAACGATAACGAGGGCGGCTTATGCGCTGGCAAACGGCAAGATCGCCGATTATTCCAGTGCAATGCAGGAGAGCATTGCGGCAATCCGCACCAATGTCAGCGAAAATGCGGATGTGGCAAAGGAACAGCTTGCAGCGGTCTACCGGACGGCAATCGCGGCGAGCACGGCATCCATCATCATCAGTGTGGCGGCGCTGCTTACAACTCTGATCTGCGTATTCCAGCTGGTAATTATCCCTCTGTTAAAGACACAGAAGGAGATCACAGATATTATTGAGGACATTGACAAGCGCGAGGGCGATCTGACGAGACGTGTGAGCGTGCACGCCAACCAGGAGGTCGCGGCGGTCGGCAACGGCATCAACGTGTTTATGGACAAGCTTCAGGATATTTTCAAGGTGATCGTGAACAATTCAACCAGAATGGAATCTGTGGTCGGCGAGGTGCGCGACAGCGTCGTGACATCGAATGGCAGTGTGTCGGATCTGTCGGCACTCACAGAAGAACTTTCTGCCACGATGGAGGAGATGTCAGCCAATGCATCCCTCATCAATACGAACACCGAGTCTGTAAAGCAGGAAGTTGACCAGATCGCGGAGCGCACGTCAGAGATCAACGCGTACACCCGCGAGATGAAGGAACATGCGGATTCCATGGAGGCTTCCGCAAGGGAGAACATGGAGTCTACCGGAGCCAAGGTCAATGAGATTTTAACCGTATTAAATCAGGCAATCGAGGACAGCAAGAGCGTAAATCAGGTAAACAGCCTGACCGATGATATTTTAAATATTGCAAGCCAGACCAACCTTCTGGCGTTAAATCGCCTCCATCGAGGCAGCGAGAGCAGGGGAAGCGGGCAGAGGATTTTCCGTTGTTGCGACGGAGATCAGCCAGCTTGCTGCAGCCAGCCAGGAGGCAGCCAACCGTATCCAGCAGATCAACCGCGTTGTGACGGAGGCGGTTGGAAACCTCACGGAACATTCCAACGGACTGGTGCAGTATATTAATGATTCGATTCTTCCGGAGTTTGAGGCGTTTGTCGATGCCGGAAGTGCGTACCGGGAGAAGGCAAACCCACATTGAGACCAGCATGGGAGACTTTACCGAGAAGACGGAGGTCTTAAAGAAGACGATGGCAGAGATCGCGGATTCCATCAACACGATTGCACATGCGATCGAGGAGGGTGAAAGGCGTTTCCAGCGCTGCCGACAGCACGCAGGTGCTCGTGGGCGACATGGAGGACATCACGCGCCATATGGACGAGAACCAGCACATCGCGGCAGATTTGAAGCGCGAGACAGAGGTCTTCAAAAATTATAGGCACAGGATTTGTCCGCTTGCCAGAAGTATCAAATTGTTATATAATAGCCTGTGGTCATGTCACAAGACAAAGGACAGCCACAGGCTGTTGTTATTCAGGAAAGAAACAGCACCGTAAGGTGTTATACAAATGGAGGTTTAAGATGAGTAAGATTAGAACAAGATTTGCACCAAGCCCGACAGGAAGAATGCATGTCGGCAATCTGCGATCCGCATTATATGAGTTTTAATTGCAAAGCATGAAGGAGGAGATTTCATTCTCCGTATTGAGGATACAGACCAGGAGCGCTATGTGGAGGGCGCTGTCGAGATTATCTACCGCACGCTGCAGGAGACAGGACTTGTCCATGATGAGGGACCTGACAAGGATGGCGGATGCGGTCCATATGTGCAGAGTGAGCGTATGAAGACCGGCATTTACATGAAGTATGCAAAGGAACTTATTGACAAGGGGAGAGGCATATTACTGCTTCTGTGACAAGGAGCGTCTGGCATCCCTTAAGACAGAGGTGGTCGAGGGCAAGGAGATCACGCTCTACGACAAGCACTGCCTGCACCTTAGCAAGGAGGAGATTGAGGCAAATCTCGCGGCCGGCAAGCCATTTGTCATCCGTCAGAATATTCCGAATGAGGGAACGACAACCTTCCACGACGAACTTTACGGAGATATCACCGTGGAGAACGCAGAACTGGACGATATGATTTTAATCAAGTCGGACGGATACCCGACTTACAACTTTGCAAATGTTGTTGATGACCACACGATGAATATTACACATGTGGTTCGCGGAAACGAATACCTCTCCTCAGCACCGAAGTATCAGCGTCTTTATGATGCGTTCGGCTGGGAGTCACCGGTGTACATTCATCTGCCGTTAATTACGGACGAGAACCATAAAAAGCTTTCCAAGCGCAGCGGACATTCTTCCTTTGAGGATCTCTTAGAGCAGGGATTCCTGTCCGAGGCAGTGGTCAACTACATCGCACTTTTGGGATGGAGCCCGGAGGACAACCGTGAGATCTTTACCCGGATGAGCTGATCAAAGAGTTCGACTATCACAGAATCAGCAAATCCCCGGCGGTGTTCGATTACACCAAGTTAAAGTGGATGAACGGGGAGTACATCAAGGCGATGGATTTTGACCGTTTTTATGAGATGGCGGAGCCGTATCTGCGGAGGTCATTCACAAGGATATGGATCTGAAGAAAATTGCAGCCATGGTGAAGACCCGTATCGAGGTTTTCCCGGAGATCCGCGACCACATCGACTTCTTCGAGGAACTGCCGGAGTACGATGTGGCTATGTACACCCACAAGAAGATGAAGACCAATGCAGAGACCTCGCTGGAGGTTTTAAGCGACGTCCTGCCGCTGCAAGCGCAGGAGGATTTTTCCAATGATGCACTCTATGCGACGCCCTTAAGTATGTTGAGGAAAAGGGCGTGAAGAACGGCTATGTGATGTGGCCGATCCGTACCGCAGTGTCCGGCAAACAGATGACGCCGGGCGGAGCGACAGAGCTGATGGAGGTTTTAGGCAAAGAGGAATCCATTGCGAGAATCAAAAAAGGCATTTCCATGTTACAGAAATAATCAGAGGTAATCTATGAGTTTTAACCCGTCTCAGCGTGAGGCCATCCGTCACAAGGATGGTCCCATGCTCGTACTGGCCGGGCCCGGTTCGGGCAAGACCCTTGTCATTACGGAACGCACCAGACATTTGATAACAGAATATGGAATCAATCCGGCAAACATTCTTGTCATCACGTTTACAAGAGCGGCGGCAACGGAGATGAAGGAACGTTTTTTTTTTTTTTTTTGCGGAAAATCTTCCGCAGTGACGTTTGGAACTTTCCACGCCGTCTTTTTATGATCTTAAAGCACGCCTACCACTCATCAGGCGGAGAACATCATCCGCGAGGAGCAGCGGGTGAGCTGCATGCGTGAGATCATTAAGCGCCACAGGCTGGAATATGAGGATGAGTCGGAGTTCATCGCAGCGCTTCTGGGGGAGATCGGTCTAGTGAAAAACAGCGGAATTTCACTCGATCATTACTATTCCACGAACTGCGGGGAAGAGGTGTTCCGGAGAGTTTACAGCGAGTACCACGAATATCTCTATGCGCATCATCTGATTGACTTCGAGGATATGCTTTTGTATACATGGGAGCTTTTCAAGGAGCGGAAGGATATTCTGGCTGCCTGGCAGAAAAAATATCCCTACATTCTGATTGACGAGTTCCAGGACATCAACCAGATTCAGTTTGAGGTGGTCAGGCTGCTTGCGGGTGAGCAGAGAAATCTGTTTGTTGTGGGGGATGACGACCAGTCGATCTACCGCTTCCGCGGAGCAAAGCCGGAGATTATGCTGCGGTTTGAGCGTGAAATTCCGGGGACGAAAACCGTGCTTCGACACGAATTACCGGTCGCAGGCCAATATTGTCGAGGATGCGCTGAATCTGATCGGCACAATAAGGAGCGCTTCCAGAAGCGCATCCGCGAGGCACTCCGGCGGAGACCGGGTGGAGTGCCGTTTTGAGGATCAGCGGAAGGAGAATCTGCGGATCATCCGCGATATTTGTGATGCGGTGGAGAGGGGAAAGAGCTACCGTGATTTTGCTGTGCTGTTCCGCACTAACACACAGCCGCGTCTTCTGATGGAGCAGATGATGGAGTACAATATTCCGTTTAGGACGAGAGACCGCATACCGAACCTTTACGAGCACTGGATCGCAAAGGATATTTTTGCCTATATCCGGATCGCGCAGGCCGGGAACGCTGATTTTCTGCAGATCATGAACCGCCCGAAGCGCTATATCAGCAGAGATTCATTGGACGAGGACACGGTGGCATTCGATGTGTGGGAATGGTATTTCAGAGAGGCGGAACAGCCGTGGGTGGCGGAGCGGATCGTCACGCTGGAGCATGATGTGATGCAGCTTCGCCGGATGAATCCGTTTGCCGCCATCAACTATATCCGGAAAGGCATCGGATATGACGAGTTCTGTGCCGAGTATGCAGATTACAGGCGTATCCGGCGGATGAACTTTATGATGTGCTGGATGAACTACAGGAAAGTGCAAGAGGCTATGAAGATTATGACGGATGGTTTGCGCACATCGAGAATTACACCAGGGAATTGGAACGCCTGTACCAGAGCCAGGAAAAGCAGAGTGAGAGCGTAGCGCTTTCCACGCTGCATTCTGCCAAGGGGCTTGAGTACGAAAACGTCTATCTGATCGACGTGAACGAGGGAGTGATGCCCTACAAGAAGGCGGTGCTGGATCAGGACATCGAGGAGGAGCGCCGGATGTTTTACGTCGGTATGACGCGGGCAAAAAAATATCTGCATCTCTTTTCCGTCAAACAGATGAATCAGAAAGATGCAGATATCTCGCGCTTTATTGCCGAGGCAGGAGAGCGTCTCAGTCCTCCATGTCGTTAAATTCTGCCTCGTCAAGCCACTCATCAAAGCGGTCGGATACGGCTTCGTATTCGGCGTCGTCTAAAATATTATCCAGAGACGGATTGCCATCGCTATCCTCCGCATAGCGGTAGATATAGACCTCGCCGTCCTCGTTCGGCTCGCCGGCTTCGGTGAGCGGAAGAAGGGCGATATAGTCCTGCTCGTTGACGGTAAAAATGGTTAAAATCTCACATTCTACCTGGCTGCCGTCATCCAGATCCAGGGTGACCAGGATATCCTCGTCTTCGTTGGTGTTATGGTTGTCTGCCATCATGATATCTCCTTTATTGATGTTATTAAATAATCGCCTGAATGTAGAGCTCCGGATGCCCTCAAGATTGATGAAACGTGAGGGGCGATCTGGATCGTGGTCTCGTCAGACGCTTATTGATAAAAATAATCTCTCCGGTCTGTCCGTTGTTCAACAGAACCCGGTTGTGCAGGTAAGTGTGCGCAATGTGTTCGAGAAAGGTGAGAATATAGCGCGGCTTGTAGCGCTGCAAGCCTTCCTGTTCAAACTGGGCGATCACTTCAAACGTACACAGCCCCAGACGATAACAGCGGTCGGCGGTCATGGCATCATATACATCCGCGACGGCTATGATCGAAGCGTAGTCGTCAATGTCCGATGCGTACAGACCGAACGGATAACCGCTTCCGTCACACCGCTCGTGATGCATCAGGGCAGCGTTCTTTATGTGCGGATCGAGAGGCTGGTTTTAAGCAGCTCGTACCCTAAGGGGATGGCGCTTGATCTGTTCAAACTCTTCGGAAGTCAGCCTGCCCGGCTTGCCGATGATGCTGGCAGGAATCCGGGATTTCCCGATATCGTAAAAGACCGCAGAGAGTCAGTGTGTTCTGGGCATCCTCCGAAAAACCGAGCCAGTTCCCGAGCATGCGGGAGATAATGGCGACGTTGACGCTGTGTGCGTAAGTCGAATCGTCGATCTGCCGTAAGTTATGGAGCATGTCGAACATGGAAAGTGTGGTAGTATGCGACGCAAACAAATCCAGGGTCCCTGCAAGAAGCTTGTCTGTCTCCAGCTTTTGGCACGTAAAATACAGTCGTTTAACGCAGTGTGAAGCATCGTAGTGCAGCTGTCAAACTCTGACTGAAAATCTTGTATTCTTCGCTTTGCCGGATACGCTCGGAACGGGAACGAACCGGAGCGTACTGTTTTTGCAGATAATCGTGAAGCCCGCCGGAGGAATCGCTGCTGTCCCTGATCCATACCCGGTATGGAATAGTCATGGATGTGCAGGATGGTCTGCGCACTCAAAAGACAGCCCTCATCCAGGATGATCTGCCCCGCGGCAGTGCGAACCGGTCTGGCTGTGAACATTCCGGGCTTTAAATCTGTCGGGTATTCGTTTCATATACATCACCTCGATCGTACCTGTGACAATAAGAACTCTCGTTTCTTAATATTATAACATGAGATGCAAATGCCGGACAAGCGCATTCTCCCCGAAAAAGAAAAAACTATACAAAAAACAAGCGGGAATGATATAATGTACGCGAAGGCTATTGAGCAGTGCCAGACAGGGAGTTTTAAAAATTTGCCTGCGAAGGCAAAATTTTTTAAAATTCATGGCTGATAGGGCGAAAGCCCGTGAGTCCGAAATCTCTGATTTTCCGGACGTGCACAGCGAAATGATGTAGGTGCACAGCGAAATGATGTGTAGGTGCATTGCGAAGAGATGCAGACGTGCAGGCAGCGAAGACAAAGGTGGAAGATGGCATGGCGTATACGATAAAAGAGGGCGATTACAGACAATACGGGGCATCAGCCGCAGGCGGCGGAGTCGTGTTTACGTTTGAGGCAGAAAAGGAAGAGGACTGCAGTATTCTTCTGTATGGGAAAGATGGCGGAATCCGGCAGGAACTGAAGGTGCCGGAAAGCTGCTGCAGAGGAGCGATCCGGTCAGTCTTTGTCGCGGGGCTTAAGGCAGAGAGCCTGCGTTATAATTATAAAATCAGCGGGACGGTCGTGACCGATCCTTATGCAAACCGCATCATCGGCAGAGAGCGCTGGAGAGACGCAGGGCGCGTTAAGAATGAGTTCCGGGTCTGCGGTGGTTATTCGGATGACACTTTTCGTGGGGACGGATGTACATCCGAGATCCCGCGCCATGAGATGTTCCTCTATAAGCTCAACATCCGCGGATTTTCGATGGATGCGGGAATCCCTGCAAAGGAGCGGGGAACTTTTGCGGCGGTGCGCGATAAGATTCCCTATCTGAAAGAACTTGGTGTCACGACGGTGGAGTTCATGCCGGTGTATGAGTTTGAGGAACTGATCTTAAAGGAGAAGGCGGTATTGCCGGAATATATCAGCTGGCAGGTGCGGAAAGAGGATCAGATCAAGCCGGAAGCATGTGCGATGCCGGAGCGTGTGAACCTGTGGGGATATGCGCCCGCCAATTATTTTGCGGTAAAGGCGTCCTACGCGAAAGGGCAGGATGCGGCCGTCGAATGGAAAAAACTCATCCGCGCGCTCCATGAGAATCACATGGAATGTGTGATGGAGATGTATTTTCCTGAGAATGTCAATCAGAATCTGATCTTAGATGCGCTGCGTTACTGGGTCAGGGAGTATCATGTGGATGGCTTCCATCTGCTGGGGGAGAATCTGCCCGTCACGCAGATTGCACAGGATGCGTGGCTTAGACGGACGAAGATTTTCTGCGCCGGTTTCGAGAACGCTGTGCTCTGGCACCCGTGCCGTTATCCGCATCTGTATGTATACAATGACGAATATCTGTATCCCGTCCGGGCGCTGCTCAATCACAAGAACGGCGGTATGGATGCATTTGCATGCCAGCAGCGCAAACAGCATCAGTATCACGGATTTGTCAATTACATTTCGGACAATAACGGGTTTTCCCTGCGGGATCTCTTCTGCTATGAGCAGAAACACAATGAAGACAACGGGGAGGAGAACCGGGATGGAAGCGACTGGAATTTGAGCGCCAACTACGGCGTGGAGGGACGAAGCCGCAAGCAGCGGATCGTAAGAATCCGTGAACGGCAGATGTGCAATGCGGTGGCGGTGCTTTTTCTCGCGCAGGGAGTCCCGCTTTTATACGAGGGGGACGAGACGGGAGATTCCCAGGAAGGCAACAACAATGCATACTGTCAGGACAATCCGACCGGCTGGGTGAACTGGAAGAAAGATGAGCGCTACGCGTGGTTCCGGGAGTTTGTGGCGCGGATGGCAGCGTTTCGCAGGGAGCATCCCGTGCTCGCCGCGGATATGCCAAAACAGCTTTCCGATGCAAAAGGAACGGGGTATCCCGATTTGTCCTATCACGGAGAGAATGCGGATTTCAGATCTTCAGGCGAGAGACAGTCTTTGGGCATGCTCTACTGCGGAAAAGAGGATGGCGATGGAACAGAGGGGAGAAATTCCTTATGTCGGTTGCAATTTTCACATGGGTCCTACCAGATTGGCGCTTCCGAAGCTTCCGGGAAGAAAAAGTGGTATCTGCTGATGGACACCGCCAGAGAGCGGGCACCGTTCCTAAAAGAGGAGGAGCGGGTGGATGCGCCGCGGATCGAACTTTGCGGCTCAGTCTGTCTTTATATTAACAGGAAAATAAGGTTACATTATTATGAAAGCAATGGAAACATTTTGCACGATCAACCATCACAAGCATCTGGTCATGAAAGGCTGTTTTGCGGTGGGTTATACAAACAGGGATTATTACATGATCTGTCGAAATATACGCCGACAGAATTTCTGGTGGGCTGTAAATATTATCAGGGAACAATGAGCCCGAACAATGCAGAGCGCAAGGATAAGGGATACTCGTCCGCGTGGCTGCACCACAAAGGGCGGAACAAGCATCAACATGGAATACTGGATTGACTACGGCGTGCCGGACGAGGGCGGGGACAGGGACTCTGCGGCATGAAAATGCCTCTGCGGTACGTGGTGGAGATGTATATCGACCGTAGCGGCCTCGAAAAATTACCAGAAGGAGCGCTATACCGACCGGAGCGCATTAGGTATTACCTGCATGGAAAGCGATTTTCATGTCATGCACAAGGATACGCGCGCTTCTTTGAACTGTTTTGACCGGCTCGCTGTCCGGGGCGAGCAGGAAGTCAATACATTTATCCGCGAAGAACTGCTGGCAGGGAAGATCCCCTATGAGCAGAAGGTTCTGGATCAATTAGCGCAGCCATATCACGGGAAGCGGAGAAGTAAACGTAAGCATCTCCCCGGTGACGGGATGAGAAAAAGACAAACGGTGGAATGAACTGCCTGCCGTTTTATTTTTGGTCTGAAAATGCCGGATAATCAGAGCTGGTCGCCTGCCAGAGGATAGCCGAGCGCGGACATGTGGACACGGATCTGGTGCGTGCGCCCCGTTCCAGATGAAGGGAGAGCAGGGAATAGGGGCGTGGCATAAGAGACTTTTATAGTGCGTGATGGCATCATCCCCGCAGAGAAAATCAACCTGCCGGCGGACATCGCCCGGTTTTACGCGGGCAATCGGCGCGTGGACGGTGCCGCTTCCGGTGAGCGTGCCGCATACGACGGCGAGGTATTCCCGGCGGATCATACGCTGCTGCATGGCTTTGCCGAGCAGGGCGGCGGAGAGCATATTTTGGCGACGATGATCAGGCCGCTCGTGTCGGCATCCAGCCGGTTGATGCAGCGGAACGGCGGATTTCGCCTTTGCACGGTAATATCCCGTGACGGCGTTTGCAAGCGTATCCCTCTGGTGCGGGCAGACGGGGTACCGGCATGCCTGCCGGCTTTGTCAATCACCAGAAGATCTTCGTCCTCGTAACAGATCGCGAGGGGAATCTGCTGCGGAAAAATGGAGGTGCCGGAAGTATTCTCCTCCAGATGAAGACAGAGAAGGTCGCCGGTGTGAAGCGTTTCATTCATATGCGCCCACACGCCGTTCAAGAGGGTGCCGTGGTCTGTTTTCTTTAAATGTACCAGTATCGGCCCGGAATAGCCGAGACTTTTTAAATAATGCAGAATGGTCTGCCCGTCCGTGGCGGATAAAATGCGGTAGGTAAGGGTGCGCAGCATAAAAATTCCTCCTGTTTCATGTAACGCTATTATAGCGAAGCGGCGGGGGAGATGTAAAGACGGCATGTATTTGTTTGCGGAAAAGAGGGGAAAAGCACGGAAAACATGGCCCATACATAGAATGTATCAATAAAGCTTTTCAGGTGCGTTGTGAAAACTTTCTTATCTCCGCTCACACCAGAACAGGAAATGGAATGCCTGAAAAAAATGAAAGACGGCGACCTTGAGGCAAAAAAAGAACTGACGCTTCGGAATATGCGCCTGGTAGCGCACGTGGCGAAAAAATATCAGAATTCCGATGAAGATATGGAAGATCTGATCTCCATCGGAACCATCGGTCTGATCAAGGCAATCTCTACTTATAAAGAAGATTACGGAAGCCGCCTGGCAACTTACGCGGCGAGATGCATTGACAATGAACTGCTGATGCATTTCCGTTCCAAAAGAAGACGGCCAGAGAGGTCTCTCTGTATGAACCGATCGGAACGGACAAAGAGGGCAATCAGATTCATCTGCTGGATATTGTGGAGAGCGATGAACCGGATGTGGTGGAGACGATCGAGACCGACAGACGCACCAGAGAGGTGCTGGCACTTGTGCCGAAGCTGCTTTCCGGCAGGGAGCGCTATATCATAGAAAACCGGTACGGTCTCTATGCCTGTAAACCGATGACACAGCGTGAGATTGCAGCGGCGCTTGGAATATCCCGCTCGTATGTGTCGAGAATCGAGAAACGGGCGCTGGAAAAACTGCGAAAAGGAATGGAAAGCGCGGGGGGCGGGAGATAAATTGCCGCTTCCCTTTTTCTACAAATGATGTTATACTAAACATGTCTTTTTAACAAATGTATTTTCTAAGATATTCAGCAGTGTTCACTGCACAGAGATTCCAGATCTTTCTATAATGAAAAGGAGAACAGGTTGTATAGCAGAGTAGCAACAGCAACGATACGCGGTATCCAGAGTGTGCCTGTCTGCGTGGAAGCGGATGTGAGCGACGGGATGCCTGTTTTTGAGATGGTCGGTTTTCTGGCGTCTGAGGTCAAAGAAGCCAGGGAGCGGGTGCGCACAGCGCTCCGCAATGTGGGGTGTGCGCTGCCGCCGCGCAGAATTACCGTGAATTTTATGCCGGCGGACATCCGCAAATCCGGAGCCGGGTTTGATCTGCCGATCGCAGTGGCGGTGCTGGCTGCGATGGGAAGGCTTCCGCATGCGGTACTGGATGATGTGCTGATCGTGGGTGAGATCGGATTAAACGGCGTGGTGCAGCCGGTTCACGGCGTGCTCCCGATGGTGGCGGAGGCAAAGGAACGCGGAATCCGGCGCTGCATTGTGCCGCGGGCGAATCGAAAAGAGGCGGCGCTTGTTTCCGGGATGCTTGTCTGCGGTGTGGAAAATATCGGGGAGGTCATGCGGCTTGAGGATGCGTCGTGGGAGAAGTACGCCGCAGAGGAATATAATATAGAAGAAACACAGCCCGCAGTGCTTCCTGATTTTCGGAGATCCACGGACAGCGGCTGATGAGCGGGCGTGTGAAGTTGCGGTAACCGGAATGCACAATCTGCTGTTTGTGGGACCGCCGGGTGCGGGCAAGACCATGGTGGCATCGCGTATCCCGTCCATTCTGCCGCCGCTTGCGGAGGCGGAGCGCATGGAGTTATCCAAAATCTACAGTGTAAAAGGAATGCTTGCCGGGGAGAACGGTCTGCTTACGCAGCGCCCGTTCCGGGCGCCGCATCACACCGTGAGTGTGCAGGGGCTTACGGGCGGCGGAAGAATCCCGCAGCCGGGGGAGATCTCACTGGCACATAAGGGCGTGCTGTTTCTGGATGAACTTCCGGAATTCGCCAGGGAGACGGTTGAGGCGCTGCGCCAGCCGCTGGAAGAGGGCGGTTCATCTGGTGCGTCTTGGCGGAAGTTATGTCTATCCGGCAGATTTTATGCTGGTGGCGGCGATGAATCCGTGCCCGTGCGGCTATTATCCCGATATGCAGAAATGCAGGTGTACGCAGACGGCGATCCACCGGTACTTAGAGAGGATCAGCCAGCCGATCTTAGACCGGATTGACATTTGTGTGGAGGCGCCGGCGCTGACATTCGGGGAATTAACCGGACAGCAAAAAGAGGAGACATCGGCGGCAATTCAGAAGCGCGTGGCGGTGGCACAGGACATTCAACGGGAGCGCTACCGGAAGGAAGGATTTTCGTACAACAGCCAGATACCTGCCACGAAGATCCGGGAGTATTGTGCTCTTGACAAGAAGCAGGAGCAGTATATGGAAGAGATCTACGGAAAGCTGCAGCTCACCGCAAGATCTTACCATAAGCTTCTGCGGGTGGCACGCACGCTGGCGGATATGGACGGCGGAGACCGGATTTGCGACCGGCATCTGGAGGAGGCAATCTGCTACAGAAGCTTTAACAGAAAGTTCTGGGAGAGGTGAAGAGATGAATTATGCGTATTGGTTTGCAAATATTCCCGGACTCTCCAACTGTGCGAAAATCAGTATCCATGAAAAGGTCGGGAATGCACAGGATATCTATTTCTTAGCGAAAAGCAGATGGAAAATCTGCAATTATTGGCAAAAGAAATACAGGCGGTCCGGGCTGCGCAAAAGACGGACATGGAGGAAGCGTACGCTAAGATGTGTGAATCCGGGATCTCGTTTGTGTCGCTGGAGGATGCATCTTATCCAAAGAGGCTCCGCCATATCGCAAATCCGCCGTACGGACTGTATGTAAAGGGATGCCTCCCGCAGGGAGAGACCGTTGCGATTGTCGGTGCGAGAATGTGCTCCGAATACGGGCGGACGGTTGCAAGGGAGCTCGGGAGAATGCTTGCGGCGCGCGGCGTCGGTGTTGTGGAGCGGAATGGCGCGCGGCATCGATGCTGCGGGGCATCAGGGAGCGCTTGACGTGGGCGGAATCAGCTGCGCCGTCTTAGGGTGCGGCGTGGATGTCTGCTATCCGGAAGAGCAGCCGGGTGCTGTATGAGGAGATTCTGGAACGGGGCTCGGTTGTCTCGGAGTATCCGCCCGGCACGCAGCCGATTCCGGGATATTTTCCGCAGCGCAACCGCATAATATCAGGGCTTGTCCGGGCGGTTGTTGTGGTGGAGGCAAAGCAGCGGAGCGGATCGCTGATCACGGCGGATTTTGCGCTGGAGCAGGGGGATGTCTATGCCATTCCGGGCAGGATTACAGATGCCTTGTCGGCGGATGCAACAGCTTAATCCGGCAGGGAGCGGGGGCAGTTCCGATCTCGAATCGTTTGTACAGGAGCTTGCGCCGATCCCGGAGCGGGCGGGGAGACATGCACCTTTGAAAAATTATTACTTGAAAAAGAAGAACGCTTGGTGTATAGTTGTGTAGATTTACGACCGAAAAGTATGGAAGAACTTCTGGAGGAGACAGACCTGTCTGTGCCCGAACTGGCGCAGATTCTGGGGATTCTTCTGAAAAAGGGGTTTGTTACGGAAGCATTTAAGAATTGTTATATCAGACGGATTTGAGAAATCAGCATAAAGGAGATGTATGAATGGCTAAGTACCTTGTTATTGTCGAGTCACCCGCTAAGGTAAAACAATTAAAAAGTTTCTTGGAAAAAATTATGAGGTAGTTGCCTCAAACGGGCATGTGCGGGATCTCCCGAAGAGCCAGATGGGAATCGATGTCGAGCATGATTATGAACCGAAGTATATCACGATCCGCGGAAAGGGAGATATCCTTGCCAAGCTTCGTAAAGAAGTGAAAAAGGCAGACAAAGTGTATCTCGCAACCGACCCCGACCGTGAGGGAGAGGCAATATCATGGCACTTAAGCCAGGCGTTAAAGCTGGACGGCAAGAATGTGCGGAGAATCAGCTTCAATGAGATTACGCAGAACGCGGTCAAGGCGTCCTTAAAGCAGCCGCGCGATATCGATATGAATCTTGTCAACGCACAGCAGACCAGACGTATTCTGGACCGTATTGTGGGTTACAAGATCAGCCCGCTTCTGTGGGCAAAAGTAAAGCGTGGGCTGAGCGCCGGAAGAGTACAGTCGGTAGCGCTGCGCATCATCTGCGACCGCGAGGACGAGATCAATGCATTCATTCCGGAAGAATACTGGACGCTGGATGCAAAGCTCAAGGCGGACGGCGAAAAGAAGCCGTTAACAGCAAAGTTCCACGGGATGAGAACGGAAAACTGGCGATTACCTGCCGCGAGGAGGCGGACCGTATCATGGACGAGATCCGCGGAGAGCGGTTTGAAGTCCTGGAAGTGAAAAAGGGTGAGCGCGTGAAGAAAGCGCCGCTGCCGTTTACGACCAGTACCTTGCAGCAGGAGGCATCCAAGACATTGAATTTCCCGATCTCCAAGACGATGCGTATTGCCCAGCAGCTCTATGAGGGCGTTGACGTCAAGGGACAGGGAACGGTCGGTCTGATCACCTACCTGCGTACGTATTCCGTCCGTATTTCGGATGAGGCGGATGCGGATGCGAGAGCGTATATCGCACAGAATTACGGGAAGAATTCGTAGCGACACAGACCGTTACCCAGAAGGGCGGCGCCAAGATCCAGGACGCGCATGAGGCGATCCGTCCTTCCGACATTGCGAGAACACCGGCGGTGGTCAAGGAATCTTTCCAGAGACCAGTTCAGGCTTTATCAGCTTATCTGGAAGCGTTTTGCCGCAAGCAGAATGGCTTCTGCGGTATATGAGACGACGAACGTGAAGATCGGTGCCGGAAAGTACCGCTTTGGTGTCGCGGCATCAAAGGTCTCCTTTGAGGGATTTATGTCTGTGTACACGAGCGAGGACGACGAGAAGGACACGAACAATGTTCTGCTGAAAGGAATCGATGAGGATACGAAGCTTACGCTGGACACCTTCGATGAGAAGCAGCATTTTACACCCAGCCCCCGGCACATTACACTGAGGCTTCTTTGGTAAAGACGCTTGAAGAGCTTGGAATAGGACGTCCGAGTACCTACTCGCCGACGATCACGACGCTGCTTGGCAGACGTTACATTGTCAAGGAAGCGAAGAATCTGTATGTGACGGAGCTGGGAGAGGTGGTCAACCAGATTATGAAGGAATCCTTCCCGAGCATCGTGGATGAGCATTTTACAGCCAATATGGAGTCGCTGCTCGACAGCATCGGAGAGGGCGCTGTGAACTGGAAGACGGTTGTGCGGAATTTCTATGCGGATCTGGAAGCCGCGGTGGAAGTGGCGGAGAAGGAGCTGCAGAAAGTCAAGATCGAGGACGAGGTCACGGATGTTGTCTGCGACCAGTGCGGAAGAAACATGGTGGTAAAATACGGACCGCACGGAAAATTCCTGGCATGCCCGGGCTTCCCGGAGTGCAGGAACACGAAGCCGTATCTGGAAAAAATCGGCGTGCCATGTCCGAAGTGCGGAAAAGACGTTGTCCTCCGCAAGACGAAGAAAGGCAGAAAGTATTTCGGCTGCGAGAATAATCCGGAGTGCGATTTTATGAGCTGGTCACGCCCGGTAGCGGAGATGTGCCCGAAGTGCGGCGGCTATATGGTGGTAAAAGGCAATAAGATCGCCTGTGCAGATGCGGGATGCGGCTACACCCGTGACAGAAAAGCGGACGAGGATACAAAATAGTTAAAAAAATATGTCAAATATTACGAAAATATTGAATTTCTCAGAATTGACGTTAAAATATGAAATATAACGAAAAGAGATTCGAGACGAAATGGGGCACGGACATGAGTGTTCAGTTGTTGGACAAAACCAGAAAATCAATAAGCTGTTGCACAATAACAGCTCTTCAAAGGTCGTGTTTAATGATATCTGCGATGTGTTGAAGGATATTCTTGCATCCAATATTCTGGTCATCAGCAAGAAAAGGGAAAGGTTCTTGGAACGGGCGTGTGTCCCGGAGTGGATGAGATCCAGGAATTGATCGTGGACGAGGTGGGAGGTTTCATCGACCCGCTGCTAAACGAACGTCTGCTCGGAATCCTCTCTACCAAGGAGAATGTCAATCTTGAGACGTTAGGTTTCGTAGATCACGTGAAGGAATACACTGCGATTATCACGCCGATTGATATTGCGGGTGAGCGGCTTGGCACGCTGTTTGTCTACAGAGAAGACAGACAGTACGATATTGACGATATCATTTTGAGCGAATACGGGACAACCGTGGTCGGTCTGGAAATGATGCGTTCCGTGAATGAGGAGAATGCAGAGGAGACAAGAAAGGTTCAGATTGTCAAATCTGCAATCAGCACGTTGTCATTTTCGGAATTGGAAGCGATCATTCATATTTTGATGAGATGGACGGCAAGGAGGGAATCCTTGTGGCAAGCAAGATTGCCGACCGCGTGGGTATCACACGATCCGTCATTGTGAATGCACTGCGCAAGTTTGAGAGTGCGGGCGTTATCGAATCACGCTCATCCGGCATGAAGGGCACATATATCAAAGTATTGAACGACGTTGTATTCGACGAACTCGACAAGATCAAAAAGAAAAATAAAAAAAATAAACAGGACGAAAGGGCGTATCGAAGGGTGCGCTCTTTTTATTTCCGTGGAACGTGGCTTTTATGCGGGTTTATTTGACAATTTTGCTAATATCTTGTACTTATTATGCAAAAATCTACAAGATAGTGTAAAAAATAACAAAAATCTCTTGCAATTACGAAACCATATTTTATAATAGAATAAGATAGTTTGGGAAACTAGGTGAAGCGGAGGGCGATACATATGATAACTACGAATGCGTTCGACTATATTAACATCATGGATAAGGCGGCGGATGCCAGCTGGAAACGTGAGTCGGCAATTTCCAACAACATAGCAAATACGGATACTCCGGGCTATAAGAGACAGGATGTGGATTTTGAATCTGCGCTGAAACAGGAGCTTGGCAGCTCGAAGTATATTCCGCTGGATAAGAAAGTGCGGGGACTGAACTCGGATCTTTCGGGCTTAGATGTGTCTACCTATACGGATTCCTCCAATTATTCCTATCGTCTGGACCGCAATAATGTGGATGTGGATACGGAGCAGGTGGAACTGGCATCGGAGCAGCTCCGCTATGAGATGCTGACGACATCGATCAACGAAGAATTCAATCGTATGAAATTAGTGCTTAAATAAACAGGAGGTAGCATATGGGATTATTTCAGTCTTTTGACATCAGTGCGAGCGGTATGACGGCAGAGCGCTTCCATCGACACCATCGCGGAGAATATTGCCAATGTCAATACAACGCGTACGGAGGACGGTGAACCGTACCGCCGCAAGATTGTGACGTTTGCGGAAAAGGATCTGACTCCGTTCAGCAAATATTATCAGTCATCCAGAGCGCGGGCTGTAGGCAACGGCGTGAAGGTTACCTCCGTCAAGGAAGATACAGAGACCGATTTTACAATGGAGTATGATCCGTCCCATCCGGATGCGGATGAGAACGGCTATGTGCGTTATCCGAATGTGAATACGGTGACAGAGATGACGAACCTGATTGACGCGTCCCGTGCATATGAGGCGAACACGACGGCGTTTAATGCCAGCAAGAGCATGATTCAGGCAGCACTTAAGATCGGTCAGTAAGACATAGATTAGGATGAAACGGGGGAAATACAGATGGATATCAGTTTATTGACGAATGCCACTTCACCAGATTACATGAGTGCGGTAACACAGAAGACACTGTTGTCTGTGGACACCGATGAGAGCTTTGACTCGGTGTTGTCTTCGGCAATCAATATGCTCAACGAGACGAATGATCTGCAGAATGATTCGCAGTCGGCAAAGATCCAGTTCGCGCTGGCGAGGCGGACAATCCTCACGATATGCAGATTGCGGCAGCCAAGGCGTATGAGGCGCTGCAGTACACGGTTGCAGTGAGAGATAAGATGCTTGATGCGTACAAAGAGATCATGAACATGCAGATTTAATGAATGGAGTTAGAAATTATGCCGGAACAGGTGCAAAAGATTTTAACGAAGATAACGGATTGGTGGAAAAAGTTTACAACCAAGCAGAGAATCCTGCTCGGAAGCATTGTGGCGGTAATTATACTGGCATTGGGATTCTGGCGGTGGTTGTCGGGAAGCCGAACATGGTAACGCTTATCGAGTGCTCCTCCACAGCGCAGGCGGGTGAAGTAAAAGACCTTCTGGACAATGACGGAAGCATCTCCTACCAGATGTCGGATGACGGGCTGACATTCTATGTGGATGAAAAGGACAATGCGGCGGCGTCGATTCTGCTTGGGCAGAACGGTGTCCCGACGGAAGGATTTTCCATTGACAATGTGTTTGACGGCGGATTCAGCTCCACCGAGGCGGACAAGACCAAGAAATACAAGCTGTATCTGGAGAATTATTTCGCAGATCAGCTGGAGACACTGTCAAACGTCGAGAGCGCGTCTGTGACACTGGACATCCCGAATGATGATGGCACGATTCTTGCAAGAGAGCAGGATTCCTACGCGGCGGTAATTCTTACCTTGAATTCAGATATGAGCGACGAGCAGGCACAGGACTGGCACAGTACATAGCGACACAGCTCGGCAATGACACGACGGACAACGTTCTGATTCTGGACTCGAACTCCAATGTCCTTTTCTCGGGCGGAGATTCTGATTCGTCGGTCGGAACCGCGAGCAGCCAGCTCTCTCTGAGAACTAAGACGGAGAATTTGCTAAAGAGCGAGGTAAAGGACGTTCTGGTCGGCTCGGGACTTTATGATCATGCGGAAGTGGCGGCAAAGCTGGATATGAATTTTGACGCATACCGCGAGACGGAGCGACAGTATTCGGCACCAGACGGTCAGACAAACGGTATGATCGATGAGCAGAGCAATTATGAGTCGAACAGTGTCGGCGCGCAGCTGCCACACCGGCACAGATTCCAATGACGATACATCCTATGTGATTGAGGATAACAATTATACCGAGTCCACGATCACCGATACCACGACAAAGTATCAGAACAATGAAAAAGTGACGGACCGCACGGCGGCGACCGGAACGATCAATTACGATACTTCTCCATTGCGATCGTGGTAAAAAATTATGTGATCTATGATGAGGACACACTCAGGACATCCGGTGCGCTGGATAACATGACATTTGACGAGTATATTGCGGCAAACAGTGACCCGGTCAAGACGACGGTGGATCAGGATAATTACACGATGATCGCCAACGCAACGGGGTTTCCTGAGGCAAACATCAGCATCATCGCTTATGACGAGCCGATTTTCCAGTATTCTTCCGGTGGAAGAACCCTGTCGGATTATCTGCAGATCATACTTGCGGTACTTGATTCTTCCTGCTTGGTTATGTGGTATTCCGCAGCACCAGAAAGGAGAAACAGGCAGAGATGGAGGAGGAACTTTCCGTGGAAAGCCTGCTGGAATCCACAAAAGAGAACCAGGAGCCGCTTGAGGACATCGGCTACAATGAGAAGTCCGAGACGCGTTTACTGATCGAAAAATTCGTAGAAGAAAAACCGGAGGCGGCTGCATCGTTACTGCGCAACTGGCTCAACGAGGAGTGGGAGTAATATGGCAAAAACGAGGAATTTACAGGACTGCAAAGCTGCAATTCTTCTGATTACACTGGGACCGGAGCGGTCAGCAGATATCTTTAAGCATCTTAAGGAGGACGAGATCGAGGAACTTACCCTTGAGATCGCAAATACCAGAAGTATTTCACCGCAGGTCAAGGAGGATGTCTTAAACGAGTTCTATCAGATCTGTCTGGCTCAGCAGTATATTGCGGAGGGCGGTATCGGTTATGCGAAGGAACTGCTCGACAAGGCGCTTGGCGCGGACAAGGCACAGGAGGTTATCTCCAAGCTGACAGCATCCCTTCAGGTGCGTCCGTTCGAGTTTGTGCGCAAGACAGATCCAAGCCAGCTGCTGAACTTCATTCAGGACGAACATCCGCAGACCATTGCCATGATTCTGTCCTATCTGACAGCACCGCAGGCGTCGATGGTTCTGGGGGCGCTGCCGCCGGAAAAACAGGCGGATGTCGCAAAACGTATCGCGATGATGGATCGTACATCGCCGGATGTTATCAAGGAAGTGGAGCGGGTACTTGAGAGAAAGCTTTCTTCCCTGGTCAACCAGGATTACACAATCGTCGGCGGCGTGGACGCTATTGTCAGCATCTTAAATGCAGTCGACCGTTCGACCGAGAAACATATCATGGAGTCTCTCGAAATCGAAGAGCCGGAACTTGCAGACGAAATCAGAAAGAAGATGTTCGTATTCGAGGATATTCTGCTGCTTGATGACCGTGCAATCCAGCGTACTGCGAGATGTGGATAATGCAGACCTTGGCGTTGCCTTGAAGGCGGCGAACGAGGAAGTACAGAATGTTATATTTAAGAACCTCTCCAAACGTCTTGCTGCGATGATCAAGGAAGATATGGAGTTTATGGGACCTGTGCGAATGAAGGATGTTGAGGAGGCTCAGCAGAAGATCGTAAGCGTCATTCGTAAACTCGAGGATGCAGGCGAGATTGTAATCTCAAGAGGCGGAGGTGACGAGATCGTTGTCTAATCTTTATAAACAGTGGTTTGTTCAGACGGATTCCACAAACACGCGCATCATCGATTCCAATGTGATCCTGCAGCAGCACCTGAAACAGGATCTGCCGCAGACACAGACACCGGCACAGAATGTGCAGGAAGAGGAAGGCGGATTTTCAGCCGGACTTGTGACGGGTGATCCGGGTCAGGTCATCAAAGCGGAGCCGCAGATTGATTTTGAGGCAAAGGCAAAGGCAAAAGCCGAGGAGATCCTTGCGGCGGCACAGCAGAATGCCGATGCGATACTGGCACAGGCAAACGAAGATGCCGAGGAGATCCGTACATCTGCAAAGACGCAGGGGTACGAGGAGGGCAGAGCTTCGGCGGAGCAGGAGAATGAGCAGCTTCGCGTGCAGCTTGAGGAGTCCTACAGGAAAAAGCAGGAGATCTTGACAGCGATTACAGGGACAAACGCGAACATATGGAACAGGATCTGGTGGATGTCATCGTTACCGTCTTTGAAAAAGTGTTCCATATTCAGTTTGACGACAAAAAAGAGATACTGATGCATCTGATTGAAGATGCCATTTTAAATATTGAAGACGACAAGCGGTTCCGGGTGAAGGTGGCGGAGGACAATGCACTGTTTCTGGAGAATCACAAGACCGAGATCCTGGATCGTGTGGGACATGACATTGAGCTTGAGATTGTCTCGGACGCGACGGTGGAAATGACTGTACGATAGAGACCGATTCCGGCGTGTTTAACTGCAGTCTCGGTACACAGCTTGAGAATCTGATCAAAGATATCCGGTCTTTATGTTCGTAAGGTGAGAGAATGATGACACATCAATTTGAAAAATATTTACAACTTGGAGAAAAGACCACTTCAACCGCCTTGGAAAGGTTGTAAAGATTGTCGGACTTACGATTGAATCTGTCGGACCGGATGCAAAGTTAAACGATCTCTGCAGAATTGTCATTGACAGAGAGAAAGACCACGCGGTGATGGCGGAGGTAGTCGGATTCAGGGATAAGAGACTTTTGCTGATGCCGTTTGAAAATGTGGAAGGCATCGGGGTAGGATGTATCGTTGAGAATACCGGACATCCGCTTGGGGTGCTTGTCGGGGACGGCGTTCTGGGACACACACTGGACGGTATCGGAAGACCGACCGACGGCGAGTCATTGAGGGCGGATGCGAATATCCAGTCGAGGCGGATCCGCCGGATCCGATGAGCCGTAAGATTATCTCGGAGGTGCTTCCGCTTGGTGTAAAGGCGGTAGACGGGCTGATTACCGTGGGAAAAGGACAGCGTATCGGAATCTTTGCGGGTTCCGGTGTCGGAAAGAGCACCCTGCTCGGTATGTTCGCCCGCAATACAAAAGCGGACATCAATGTCATTGCCCTGATCGGAGAGCGTGGCCGTGAGGTGCGCGAGTTTATCGAGAGGGATCTCGGGGAAGAGGGAATGAAGCGTTCCGTCGTCGTGGTGGCGACTTCCGATAAGCCGGCACTGATCCGTAACAAGGCTGCGAAGACGGCGACCGCAATCGCCTAATATTTCAGGGATCAGGGAAAAGATGTACTGCTGATGATGGACTCTTTGACCCGATTCTCCATGGCACAGCGTGAGATCGGCCTCGCGTCCGGAGAACCGCCTGTAACAAGGGGATATCCGCCGAGTGTATACTCGGAGATGCCGAAGCTTCTGGAACGTGCCGGTACTTCGGACAAGGGTTCCATCACAGGACTTTACACCGTTCTAGTAGACGGTGATGATTTTAATGAGCCGATTACCGATACAGCCCGAAGCATTTTGGACGGACACATCGTGCTTTCCAGAAAACTGGGACACAAGAATCATTACCCGGCGATTGATATTTTACAGAGTATTTCCCGTGTTATGAGCGCCATAGCGACCAGCGAGCACAAGGAGCTTGCCGGACGTTTAAAGAATGTACTGGCTACTTATAACGAAGCGGAGGATCTGATCAACATCGGAGCTTACAAGAGCGGTTCCAACCGTGAGATTGACTATGCGGTTCAGAAGATCAACGCAGTGAATCAGTTCCTGTGCCAGAGGACAGATGAAAAGTTCCTGTTTGACGAGGAAATCGATTTATTGAAGAAACTATTTGAAGATTAAGAACGCTCCGCGGAAAAGAGGCGCAGTGTATGGCAAAGTTTACATACCGGATGCAGAACATTCTTGACATCAAGATCAAGCTGGAGAATCAGGCAAAAATTGCATATGCGACGGCGAGCAGACAGCTTGCGGAAGAGCAGGAGAAGCTTCGAGAGATCCTGATGCGCAGGGCCGGCTACGAGAGAAAATCAAAGAACTGGTCAACGGAACGCTGGATATCCAGGAGATCCGGGAATGCAAGCGTGCGATCGATGTGATGAAGAGTCTGCAGAGAGCACAGATGATGAAGGTGCACGCCGCGGAAAAGACGCTGGAGATGGCGCGAATCGAACTGAACCGGGTGATGGTGGAGCGAAAGACGCATGAGAAGCTCAGGGAGCGTGCGTTTGAAGAATTTAAGCAGGAAATCGCCCAGGCAGAGAGCAAGGAAATAGACGAGCTTGTTAGCTACAATTACCATGAAGGATAGGCACGGAGGTCTCAAATGGCAGAAGAAGAGAAAGACGAAGTATTAGATAAAAAGGCAGCAAAGGCACAGGAGAAGGCTGCACGTGCAGAAGCGAAGGCACAGAAGAAAGCGGACCGGAAAAAGGCAAAAGAGTTAAATGATGATCTGGATATGGATGACGAGACATCGACTGGCGGCAAGATTGCCGTGTTCTTTGTTACCCTGATCATTATTTTAATCTGGCTTGCCATCATCGTCCTGTTGATCAAAGTGCGATGTCGGCGGTTTCGGATCATCCGTTCTGGCGCCGGTGTTAAAGGATGTTCCTTATGTGAACAAAATCCTGCCGGACAGCGCGACTGAGGAAGTGTCAACGGAGGATGACGCTTACGGCTATACTTCCATTGACGATGCGGTTGCCAGAATCAAGGAACTGGAGAAAGAACTTGCGGATGCACAGAATACGTCCAGCGCAAATGCGGAATATATCGCACAGCTTGAGAGCCAGTCCGCAGAACTGGCACAGTACAAGCAGAACGAGGCGGATTTTGAGGCTGAGAAGCAAAAGTTCTATCAGGAGGTTGTGTTTTCAGATTCAGCACCCGATATAGAGGAATATAAGCAGTATTATGAGAGCATTGATCCTGCGGATGCGGAGATCATTTACCGTCAGGTTGTAGAACAGACGGCAGCCAACGACGAGATGGATGATTATGTGAAAGCGTACTCTTCCATGAAGCCAAAAGAGGCGGCTGCAATTTTTGATACCATGACAGATAATCTGCAGCTGGTGGCAGATATCTTAGACAGCATGGACGCACAATCGAGAGCGAATATTCTGGGCAAAATGGACGCGGCTACTGCAGCAAAGGTGACCGCGATCATGGAACCTGTAGAATAGAGAAGGACAGTCTGCTTTTCATAATGGCAGAGGATTCCTTCAAAATCAGGCTGCAGGTGCAGCTATGGGAAAGGAGGAAGAGAATGGGAGACAACAATGTTGCAAGCATTGGGAAAATGCTGATGCAGACGCAGAGTGGACAGAGTGTCACAGGCGTTGATGGCGCGGATATCGGCACCACATTCCGGAAGATGGTCGATCAGATGACACAGATCCCGGGAAGCAGCGTAAGTACAGGATCTCAGACAGCACAGAATATGCAGCAGCTTACACCGCACAGTCCGGAGCAGAATTATGACCGTTACCAGTATCAGAAGAATAAGATACCGGAGCAAAGCACGAAGGACTGGACAGCCGGCAGTCAGGTGTCAGAGAAGCTGGAAAGCTTTGAAGAGAGTGTGAGAGACGTCATCAAGGATGAACTTCAGGTGACGGATGAGCAGATCACGGAAGCAATGGAGACATTGGGACTGACCGTGGCCGATCTGATGAATCCGCAGCAGCTTGCAGCTCTGGCGGCAGAATTAACCGGAACCGAAGACATGAGCGCACTTCTCTGTAATGAAGCGTTTATGAACGTGATGCAGTCGGTGGGAACACTGACCGAAGATCTCTTGCAGGAACTGGGAGTCACGGCTGAGGAATTGACGCAGCTTTTGGAGGATGCCGGACAGGCGGACATGAATGCAGATCTGATGCAGACAGTCCAGACAGCAGATGCCGCAGATGCACGGAGGGTTTACGCCGATACGGCGGATGGAATCCGTGATACGGCAGAGCAGCCGCAGACAGCAGCCGTAGCAGAGACAGAGCCCCGGGCAGTTAGATCAAAAGACATCACTCCGGAAGAGACGGATGCGCAGGCTAAGATGGCAGATGCCGGCACAGAGGAAGAGACAGTTGCCGATGTAGCTGCAGGGACGGGCAAGGAACAGGCACAGACCGGATCGAATTCCAATTCCGGACAGCAGGATTTTGCGTCGCAGGCACATGCGGGCGTGGATGTACATACCGGCCCGACGCTGACAGAGACCGTGGCAATGCAGGGCGCCAATAGTGCGGGAGAATATGCCGCACAGGTGGACATCGCGGATGTCGTGCGTCAGATCGTGACCTATACGAGAGTGAATTACACGGCGAATCAGGAAACAACGATGGAGATGCAGCTCAATCCGGAACATCTGGGCAAGATTTATCTGGAGATCACATCCAAAGACGGAACAGTTTCCGCACATCTGACCGCACAGAATGAAGTGGTCAAGGAGGCGCTGGAAAGCCAGATTGCAGATCTGAAGCAGAACATGAACCAGGCGGTCGTGAAGGTGGATGCCGTGGAGGTAACCGTCGGCGGACATGAGTTTGAGAAGAACCTGGAGCAGAATGCAAAACAGGAAGAACAGCAGGCAGAGGAACGGGAAAAGGCAGCCAATGCGACCAGACACATCAACCTGAATGAACTGGACTGACTGTCCGGGCTGATGACGGAAGAGGAGACTCTGGTGGCGAAGATGATGGCAGAACAGGGCAATTCCGTTGACTTTACCGCATAACAGACAGAAAGGAGAGACATATGGCATTAGTACAGGCCGTAGAGAACGGCAAGATTACAGAGAGTACGACAGAGACAACGACCAGTGCCGGCAATGACCTCGGATATGACGAGTTCCTGCAGCTGTTATGTGCAGAGATGCAGTATCAGGATCCGCTGGAACCGACGAGCAATACCGAGTATGTGGCACAGCTGGCAACTTTTTCACAGATGGAGTCCATGCTGAACATGCAGAACAGCATTGAGAGCACGAAGGCAAACGATCTGGTTGGAAAGTATGTCATTGTAAAGACAACATCCGAGACGACCGGCGAGACGACGGCGGTGGCAGGATTCGTGGATTATGTGCAGTACGAGAACAACCAGAAATACATTTATGTCAACGGCAACCGTTATTCACTCGACGATGTATATCAGGTGGCAGACACCGAGTACATGGAGGCGGTTTCACTGGCAGAGGCATTCAAGGCATCTGTGGCAAAGCTTCCGGATGCGGATAAGCTGACGCTGGCATATCAGACGGATGTGGAGAACCTGGCAACCGTGTACAACGGACTGACTTCTTATCAGCAGAGTTATATTGACAGCGATACGCTGGCAACGTTTGTGAAGCTGGACGGAACCATGAAGAGCCTGGTATTTGACAATGCGCTTTCGCAGATTCCATCCGCGGACGAGCTGACCCTTGAGAACAAGGAAGCAGTGGAAGCACTTCGCAAGAATTACGATTCGCTGACCACCACAGAGAAGACTTATATCAGCAAGGATTCCTACGATCAGCTGACAGCACTCGAGGCTAAGATTGCGGAGCTTGAGAAGAAAGCTGGATGATCTGAGAAAGGAGCGTTGGTTATGAATAAGATTACGAACCAATTTGCTTCCATCGAACAGGTAACTGACCGGTATCTGAATCGCAAAGCACAGAGACTGCGGCGCAGGAAAACAGTGTTTCTTTCGAGGATATATTAAGACAGAAACAGACGACCGCAGAAAGTCAGGAACTTCGGTTTTCCAAACATGCACAGGGACGTTTGAATGACAGACACATCAATCTGTCGGACGAGCAGAACGAGAGACTGGAATCCGGTGTTTTGAAGGCAAGCGAAAGGAATACGGGAATCACTCGTGATTCTGGATTCACTGGCGTTTATTAGTGAATGTTCCGAGCAAGACGGTGGTCACAGCCATGGATCAGAGTGAGTCAGAGAGTAATATTTTACAAATATTGACGGTGCCGTGATTGTATAATAGCCGGACCTTACAAGGAGGCAGAAGCTCCCCGAATGACAGAAGGGAGCAGGGCACCAGACATTACAAGAGGTCATTTCATTATGATGAGATCAATGTACTCTGCTGTGTCGGGTCTTAAGACACATCAGACAAAAATGGACGTTATTGGTAACAATATCGCCAATGTAAACACAGTAGCATTCAAGTCTTCTTCCGTGACATTCCAGGATATGCTCTACCAGAACACATCCGGAGCATCGGGAGCAAATGCGGCTACGGGAGTCGGCGGTGTGAATGCCAAGCAGATCGGTCTTGGCGTGACCACAGGTGCGGTAAATATCAGCATTACATCCGCGGGCAGCTGGAGACAACCGGAAGAGCTTTCGATCTGCGTATGACAGATCAGTCGACCACCAATTTCTTTATTGTCAACAACGGATCTTCCAATCTGTTTACCAGATCCGGATCTTTCTATGTAGACGGTGCAGGCAACCTGTGTATGACGTCTACCGGATATACGGTCATGGGATGGCAGGTAGATAAGACAACCGGAAATATCCGGAAGATACCGTATCCGCGTTGCGCGTCATGAGCACGGAGAATCTGACAAGCGCACCAGAGGCAACCTCTGAGGCAACCTGCGGCGGTATTATTGATAAGAACGATACCGACGTATTGAGTGACGACGGATTGATCAAGAACCTCAAGTTCTACGATAACCTGGGATATGAGTACACCGCACGTTTTCCATTAAGTCAACCGGAACGGACGGAGTTCACGGTAGAGCTGTTGAATGTTTAGACGGCGACGGAAATACCTACTACGATCCTGAGAATATTCAGGCGGGACAGCCGGCGTTAAACGCACTGTTCGGTAACACCGAGGATGCGACAAAGAGTTATACGCTCGGCAAGGATTACACTTATGTGTCCGCTAACGTCATCGTGGACAAGAGCGGTAATTACTACCAGTACAATGCAGCGACACACAGCTATGACCAGGTAAAAAGTGCGACGGACATGACGGTTGTCACAGCAGGGCACTCAGCCTGACACAGGTATACGGTGCAGGAGCGGACATTCTGGCGAAAGCGGATGCTTACACCGGAAATGGCACCGGATATGCGGTTGACGGAACAACCGGGGCACTGACACTTACATACAACAGTGTATATCACAGATTAAGCTTCAACACGGACGATGGAACATTTTCAAAGGTTGGAAACGTGGCGGATGCGAAGAGTGTTGGACTGAACATGTCCCTGTTCGGCGGACAGTTCGCAAATATCAATGTGGACTTCAGCACCTGCCAGAATACGAACAACGGCGGCAAGTCCACTGTAACGATGAGCAAAGGCGCTACAGACGGAACAACTGGAGCAGGTAAGAAGCTCTGTAACCTGATCGGACTTTCAGTCAGCAACAACGGCGAGATCTACGGTATTTATGACAACGGTAACCGCAACCTGTTAGGACAGATCGTGGTCGCACAGTTCGCCAATGCGGCAGGTCTTGAGAAAGTCGGAGAGAACTGCTACAGCACGACCTTGAACTCCGGTGAGTTCGATGGTATCGGTGAGGATATTACGGCGGACGGAAGCAAGATGACATCCGCGAGTTAGAGATGTCAAACGTGGATCTCTCCACCGAGTTTACGCAGATGATTACCACACAGCGTGGATTCCAGGCGAACTCCCGTGTAATCACGACATCCGATACGCTTCTTGAGGAGCTTGTGAACCTGAAGAGATAAGCGGCTGCGAGATGACAGAGCAGCATCACGGATAAGATTTTGGAGAACCGGGGTTTTGTCTCCCTGATAAAATCGGTTCCATGAAAGAAAGAAACACAGAATTTGCAAAGTAAGTAGACAAGCGGTCAAAGTTTAGTAAAATTATACAAGATATAGGATGACAACTTGTTGAGATTTCAGTCTCCGCTTGGAGACAGCAATACTATAATATCAAGGATGGTAGGTGGAAGAATTGGATATAGCTTCTTTAGCAGGGATGCTGCTTGGCGTTGTAATGTTTTGTTCGGTGTATTTTCCAGTGGTGGAGCTTCGGGTCTTTTCAATATGTTTGACTTCCCTTCAATCATTATCACACTGGGAGGTTCCATATCGGGTACATTGGCGTCCAACAAACTTCAGGATTTTATTGCAGGTCTGAAGAGTATTACATTAACATTTAGGAGGTACCGCAGGATCCTGCGGCAGTCATCGGAATATCATTGATTTGTCAAATACCGCCCGCAAGGAGGACTGCTTGCACTTGAGGAGGCGGCAAACGGAATCGAGGATGAATTCCTCAAAAAGGAATCATGCTTGTGGTAGATGGTACCGATCCGGAACTGGTAAGAGGTATCATGGAGACGGATCTCGGCTGTATCGAGCAGCGACACAAAAGTCAATCGCTGTCTGGGAAAAATGGGGAGAACTTGGTCCTGCCTGGGTATGATCGGTACCCTGATCGGATTGATCCTGATGCTCAAGGATATGAATGATGCATCAACGATCGGACCGAAGATGGCAGTCGCACTGGTAACAACACTGTACGGTTCGTTGATTGCCAACTGGCTGTGTAATCCGACGGCATCCAAGCTTTCTGTAAACAATAATAACGAGATGATGATGAAGGAAATTACGGTGGAAGGTATTCTGTCGATTCAGGCAGGAGAGAATCCACGTGTCATAGAAGAAAAACTGAAGTCATTCCTGTCACCTTCAGCGAGAGAGGAAACTGCGGAGGGCAGTGTCGGAGGTGAGGAATAGTGGCGAGAAGAAAGGAAGATCCACCCAAAGGCTCACCTGCATGGATGAATACCTTCGCGGACCTTATGAATCTCCTGCTCTGTTTCTTCGTAATGCTTTTCTCCATGTCCAGTGTGAATGAGGAAAAGTTTGAGAAGGTCATTGCCTCTTTCCAGAGTACATTCAGCATACTCCCGGGAGGCGGAGCATCGATCGGCGAGGGTGAATTGATTTCTTCCGGAATCAGTCAGCTTGAGAATTTTGATTCTTATTACAACCAGCAGCTGAGCAGCCAGTCTGACGGACAGACGGAGGAAGAAAAAGACATTACCGAAGCATATGAACAGCAGGAACTGGAAGAGTCTGAGGATATGGCGCAGCAACTTGAAAATGCACTTTCGCAATATGGGATACAGGACGACGTCGAGGTTGATTTTAATGCAGAGTATGTAACGCTTAACATGAACGGCGCGCTGCTGTTTGATTCTGCGAGCGCAGAACTCAGAGATGAGGCGTATCCGCTGGTCAACAAGCTTGGCAAGATACTGGTTACTTACGATAATAACATCATTGAGGTCGAGGGACACACGGACAATGTGCCGATTCATTCTTCAAGTATGAGGACAACAACGTACTGTCCATGTACCGTGCGCTTGCGGTTGCCAACTATCTGCGGGATACCACAACACTGGATCCTGCATACATAAAGTCGTCTGGCCGCGGAGAGTATGTGCCGATTGCAGATAATGCAACGCCGGAGGGCAGGGCAAGGAACCGCCGGGTTGAGATTAAAATCTATAACTCATACAACTCGAATGTGAGCGGGACATCCACGGATGACACAGGTACAGAGACGCCTGCGGATGCGGCTTTAAGCACTGAGACGGTGACAGATACGCCGGAAGCAGCGACAACAGGTGCGACTGTGGAACCGACAGAAGTTGTGAACGAATAGGAAGGGAAGCATAATGAAGAAAAATTTATTGACAGTAATTATTTTGGCACTGGTTCTCGTGAATCTGATTCTGACCGCGGTGCTGGCATTTTCCGTTATTCCGCAGACCAAAAAGTCAAACGAACTGATTGATCAGGTGTGCGCTGCAATCAACATCGAACTCGAGGGCGGACAGAACAAAGACAGTTCCGCAGTGCCGATCGAAGAAATTGCAGTTTATAATATCACAGATAATTTTACCGTGAATCTGGCAGACAACGGCGATGGAAAGAAGCATTACGCTGTATTTTCTGTAGGACTTTCCGTCAACAAGACAAGCGAGTCCTATGCCACCTACGGGGGAGACGAGATGACAGAGCTTACGGATAAGGAGACCATTATCCGCAGCGACATCAATACGGTAGTGGCCAGTATACCGAGGAGGAATTTAACGCCGATGGACAGAAGGCTGTAAAGGAGGAGATTTTATCCAAGATGCAGGATCTGTTCGTATCCGACTCGTGGGCGTGAATTTCTCAAGCGTGGCAGGAAGCACACTAGAATAAGACATTAGGTGGTGAGAGAGAATGGGTGAAGTCTTATCTCAAAATGAGATAGACAGTTTGCTGAAAGCTCTTAGCAGCGGTGAACTGGATGTAGATGAAATAAAGATGATAATGAAAAACAGGTCAAAAATTACGATTTTGCCCGTCCCGCGAAGTTCTCAAAAGAGCATTTGCGAACGCTTGAGATTATTTTTGAACATTATGGAAGATTGCTTTCAACGAATCTGCCGGTGTACCTAAGAAAAATGTTCAGGTGGAAGTGATGAGTTCGAGGCGGTGACGTATTCAGAGTTTGCGAATGCACTATCGAATCCGGTGCTGCTTGGAATTGTAAATTTTGCTCCGCTGAATAACAATATCATTATTGAAATTGCAGAGAATGTCGGCTTTACGATCGTGGATCGTATGCTCGGCGGCCAGGGGGCGCCGCTTGACAAGGCGAGGGAGTTCTCCGAAATCGAACTTCTTCTGATTGAGCGGATCTATAACGTATGCGTGAATCTTCTGGTGGAACCGTGGGCGAGTGTGTGTGAACTGACACCGAGACTGGAGCGGATTGAGACAAATTCGCAGTACGCCCAGATCATTTCCCCGACGGAGATGATCGCGTTAATTACGTTAAATATTAAGATTGGTGATGTCGAGGGACTGATCAACATCTGCCTGCCGTATATCACATTGGAAAGTGTGATGGACAAGCTGAATACGAAATACTGGTATTCCAGCCTGCAGGAGAAGGATGAACAGCAATATACAGAGACCATTGAGGCACTTATTGCACGGGCACCGATGCCGATCAAGGCTGTGCTGGGTAACAGTAGTATATCAGTCAATGATTTTTGGTCTGCAGGTGGGAGACATTATCCGTCTCGACACCAAAGTGGATCAGGATCTGTCGGTGTATGTTGAAATATAAAAATTTACTGCTCTGCCGGGTGCATCCGGTGATAATTATGCAGTAAGAGTGACATCAGTAATCAGAGAGGAGCAGTAAGTATGGATGGAGTAATGTCTCAGGAAGAGATCAATGCATTACTGAACGGGTCTGAGGACAGCAGCGAGCAGCCCAAAGAAGAGGTACTGACTGAAAAAGAAAAGATACAATCGGAGAGATTGCCAATATCAGTATGGGAACGGCAGCGACCACGCTGTTTTCTCTGGTAAACCGAAAGTAGAGATCCTCGACTCCAGTTGTTTCTTTCGCAAACTGGAGTGATATCTGTGAAGCATATGAGAAGCCATGTGTGTTTATCCGGATCGGATATACTGTCGGACTGGATGGCAGCAACATATTGGTTTTAAAGGAACACGATGTAAAAGTAATCACTGATCTTATGATGGGTGGTGATGGAACTAATACGGATGGAGAACTTGGTGAACTGCACTTGAGTGCGATCAGCGAGGCGATGAACCAGATGATGGGTTCGGCAGCGACATCCATGTCATCTATGCTGAACAAGGTGATTGATATCAGCCCGCCACAGGCGGATTTGATAGATTTACAGGAGACAATCGATGAGAGCGTCATCGATGAGTTCCTGGCAGGCGAGTTTGTAAAGATACGGTTCAGACTGGAGATCGGCGATCTGGTCGACAGTGATATCATGCAGCTGTATCCAATTCCTTTTGCAAAGGAAATGTGTGAGAGTGTGACACAGAATATGGAGGAAGATACGAATTCGACTGCAGGCAGCAAAGGTAGTGCTCCGGAAGCACAGGCGGCACCACAGCCGCAGGCAGCACCGCAGATGGGACAGCCGGCAATGGGAGCACCGATGATGGGAGGCCAGATGATGGGACAACCGATGATGGCACAGCAAATGCCACAGATGTATGGACAGCAGCCGGTAAATGTACAGCCGGCACAGTTTCAGGCGTTTACCGGAAGCGTTCCGGTGGGATACGGACCGGAAAACATTGATCTGATCAAGGATGTACCGCTTGAGGTAACGGTGGAATTGGGAAGAACTTCAAAATCTATTAAAGAGATTCTTGATTTTGCACCTGGAACTATTATAGAATTAAATCGTATTGCGGGTGAACCGATCGACGTTTTAGTAAACGGCAAATACGTTGCCAAGGGTGAAGTGGTAATCATAGAGGAGCTATGGTACCCGTATTACCGAGATTGTAAAGTGATTGGAAGCAGGATAAGAAAAGCAATATAAGCAAAACAATATAAGAAAAGAAACAAGGAGAGAATGTTATGGCAAAGATTATGATTTGCGATGATGCAGCTTTTATGAGAATGATGATTAAGGATATCTTAACCAAGAATGGTTATGAGATCGCTGCGGAGGCTGAGAATGGAGCAGTTGCAGTTGAGAAGTACCCGGATGCAAAGCCGGATCTGGTTCTGATGGATATTACCATGCCGGATATGGATGGTATTCAGGCGCTGAAGAAGATCAAAGAGATCGATCCGAATGCAAATATTATCATGTGCTCTGCAATGGGACAGCAGGCCATGGTTATCGAGGCAATCCAGTCTGGCGCAAAGGACTTTATCGTAAAGCCGTTCCAGGCAGAGCGTGTGCTCGAGGCAGTAAAAGTAGTAGGCTAATATGATTTTACTCAGTTCAAGCCCTGAACAGTTTTATACAGCTGCTTGGCGTCCTGCTTATTTTTCTGTTTGTTCTTGTGATTACCTATTTCACAACCAAATGGATTGGTGGATATCAGAAGGTCCAGATGTCCGGACGCAGCTTTCAGGTGGTCGATACCATACGGATCGCCAACAACAAACTGGTTCAGGTAATAAAATGGGAGATGTGTATCTTGTGATCGCGGTTGCAAAAGATAATGTGACCATGCTCGCAAAGCTTACCGAGGAAGAGATGGGACTTACGGAGGCAGAGATCTGCAACGGAAAGACTCCGGACAGAATGGAGAAAAGGTCAGATGACCTTCCAGGAGACGCTTGAGAAGTTAAAGGAACATTTCCCGAAAAAACAGGATTAAATTATGACAAAATCAAAATTAAAGAAATCATATTGTATTATGTCGTTTGTCTTTGCGGTGGCAGTGCTGATCATCGCATTGACGTTGTCCATGGGACAGACCAGAGTCTATGCGGCAGATACATCTTCAGATATGATTACTGGCTTGAGCAATACCGATAGCAGCGATGGACTGACGGATGCGACGAGCGATATCAACAACGGCCTGTCCATTACATACAACAACGACACCGGAGCCGTATCCACGCCGATCAAGGCACTTCTGGTGCTGACGATCATTTCACTGGCACCGTCCATTCTGATTATGATGACTTCTTATACCAGAATCATCATCGTGCTGCATTTCCTGCGCACCGCGATCGGTACACAGACAGCACCGCCGAATCAGATTCTCGTCGGTCTTGCCCTGTTTTTGACATTCTTTATTATGTGGCCGACCTTTCAGCAGATTAACGAAGATGCCATACAGCCGTTAGACAATGGCGACATTACCATTGAGGAGGCATACAAGGCAGCGGAGACACCGATTCGCGACTTTATGTACGGTCAGACACAGGAAAAGGATCTGCACCTATTTATGGATATTGATGGAGAAGATTATCCGGATCAGATGACACTGGAGCTTTATTACGATGTTCCGATGACAACCGTGATTCCGGCATTTATCATCAGCGAACTTCGGTATGCGTTTATTATGGGATTCCTCATTTATATCCCGTTTATTGTAATCGATATGGTAGTGGCATCGGTACTTATGTCCATGGGTATGATGATGCTGCCGCCGACAACGATTTCACTGCCGTTTAAGATACTGCTGTTTATTCTGGCGGATGGTTGGAATCTGGTGATTGGAAGCGTTGTAAAGACATTTTACTGATGCGTGCATTTGGAACAGGAGATGAAGTGAAATGACAGAAGGACAGGTATTAGACATTGCCAGACAGGCATTGTATACAATTATTTTGTGCTCGGCGCCGTTGCTGATTATTTCTCTGGTTGTGGGACTGGTCGTCAGTATTTTTCAGACGGTGACGTCCATTCAGGAACAGACGCTTACCTTCGTGCCAAAGATTATCTGTATTTCTTGGAATGATGATATTTGGTTCCTGGATACTAACCAATCTGACAGAGTTTATCAATACGCTCTGGTCAGACTTTAGTATATATCTGGGTTAGGTTGAGGAATGTTAAATTATACGTTTTCGTTGGTGGATTTTGAAATACTCATTTTAATACTGGTTCGCATATCCTGCTTTGTGTACGCGGCTCCGTTTTTCGGCATGAAAATGTTCCGTCCAGAGTGAAGATCGGATTATCGTTTCTTTTGTCGATCCTGATATTCCCTTCGGTCGATCAGTCAGCGGTTACCTACACGGGCATGTTTGGATATGCGGTGATTGTTCTAAGAGAAGGAATTACAGGGTTGCTCATGGGATTTGCTGCAAACATTTGTAATTCCATTATTTTATTTGCGGGAAATATCATTGACATGGATATCGGACTTTCCATGGCGCAGGAGTTCGATCCGATGACCAACTCGCAGGTCACCATCACGGGAAATCTGTATCAGTACCTGCTGCTTCTGATGATGGTCGTGACGAACATGCATCATTATGTACTGCGGGCGCTCATTGATTCCTATCAGGTAATCCCCGTCAACGGGCAGGTGTTTCAATGGGACAGCCTGGCAGAGTCCATGACAACCTATATGGCGGATTCTTTTGTGATCGCGTTCCGCATTGTGCTGCCGGTATTTGCCTGCATGATGATACTAAACTGCATCCTCGGCATTATGGCGAAGGTAGCGCCGCAGATGAATATGTTTGCGGTCGGAATGCAGATGAAGGTGCTCCTGGGACTTACGGTATTGTTCCTCACGGTAATGCTGCTTCCGGGAATTTCCGATTTTGTGTTTAAAGAAATGAAACGAATGATTGTATCGATGATAGGGAATGTATTAGCTTGGAACAGGACAGAAGACAGATCCTTCCCTATCACCTCCAGTGGTTTGCGAAGGATAGACCGGGCGGAGAAAAGACGGAACCGGCAACCGCGAAAAAGTTAAGAGAAGCCAGAGAGGACGGTAAGGTCGCCAAAAGCAAGGAGCTTACCGCCGCCTTTGATCTGATTGTGATGTTTCTGATGCTGAAGATTTTTGTCTCCACGATTGGCGACGGATTTCTTCAGATATTTTACTATGTATATAATCTGATTCCGGATTTTATCGGAATCAATGCGATGGATGTGTCCACCTATGCGGTAATGTCTTTCTTTTCACCGGTGAATATACAGATGCTCAAAATCGTGGCACCGTTTTTTATTTTCGGATTCGCCGTGACGCTACTTGTAAATATTCTGCAGGTGGGGTGGAAGGTTTCCACGAAACCGATGCAGCCAAAGCTGGACCGGTTTAATCCGGTGAACGGAATGAAGCGGATTATCTCCAAGGATTCCGTTTTTGAACTGTTCAAATCCTGATTAAGATTGCACTGATTCTCTATATCGCGTATACTGCAATCAAGGATCACGAAAATGACCTTTTTATTTTATATGATATTCCGTTAAATCAGGCGATCGCACTGTGTGGAGATGTGATTATCGGTGCAGGGCTCAAGATCAGTCTTGTGTATCTCGTTGTCGGAATTGCTGATTTCATCTATCAGAAATACCGCTTTAATGAAGAGATGAAGATGACCAAACAGGAGGTCAAGGACGAGTACAAAAATACAGAGGGAAATCCGGAAGTAAAAGGCAGACAGCGCCAGCGTATGCGCGAGGCATCGAGGCGCCGTATGATGCAGGATGTCCCGAAAGCGGATGTGGTTATCACCAACCCGACCCATCTGGCGGTTGCCATCAAGTACGAACCGGAGGTGCATAAGGCACCGGTGGTTCTGGCAAAGGTGAAGATTATCTGGCGCAGAAGATCCGTGAAGCTGCCAGGGAGAATCACATTGAAATTGTAGAAAACAAACCGCTTGCAAGAATGCTCTACGCCAATGTCGAAATCGGCAATGAAATTCCGCCGGAATTGTATCAGGCAGTAGCGGAGATTCTTGCAATGGTATATAATATGAGACAGTAAAACGAAGGAGGAAGAGATATGAAAAAGGCTGACATAGGTGTTGCGCTTTATTTGCTTGCTGCAGTCATCTTTTTAATTGTGCCGATTAACTCTACGTTACTTGATGTAATGCTGGCGCTGAATATCTCGATCGCACTGATTGTTCTGTTCAACACATTGTTTGTGAAGGAAGTTCTGGATATGTCTTTTTCCCGACATTGCTGTTGTTTACTACCATATTCCGTATTTCTCTTAACGTGTCCTCGACACGTCTGATCTTAACGACCGGTGCTCCGGGTAACGTCGTTGAAACATTCGGAAGCTTCGTGGGCGGTGGTGATATGATCGTCGGAGCGGTCGTATTTATCATTTTGATCATCATACAGTTCGTCGTTATCAATAAAGGTTCCGAGCGAGTGGCAGAGGTATCCGCACGATTTACACTGGATGCTATGCCCGGTAAGCAGATGGCAATCGATGCTGACTTAAACACCGGAGCCATTACGGAGACACAGGCGAGAGAGCGGCGTAATAAGATTCAGGAAGAAGCAAGCTTCTTCGGTTCGATGGATGGTGCTACGAAGTATGTCAAGGGAGATGCCACAGCCGGACTGATTATCACGTTTGTCAATTTAATCGGTGGAACCGCGATGGGGATGATGCGCGGTGGACTTGATTTTCGGAGGCGATTCAGCGCTATGGTCTTCTCACCATGGGTGACGGACTCTGTTCCCAGATCCCGTCCCTGCTGATCTCACTTTCTACCGGTATCCTTGTCACGAAGGCATCCAAGAATGCAGACTTCTCCAACATTCTGGTAAAACAGCTGTTCGGTATTCCGAAGGCACTTTATCTGGTCGGTGGATCGTTGATCTTCCTCGGTGCTGTGACACCGCTGAATGTGGTATTGTTTGCTGCGCTGGGCGCTGCGTTTATCGTAGCGGCAGAATGGTGGACAAGAACATCGGCATTGAGAATATCGAGGAGGAAGTCAGCCAGGCAGAGACGGAGGCGGAGGAGATCCGCAAGCCGGAGAACGTTGTGTCGCTGCTTCAGGTGGACCCGATCGAGCTGGAATTCGGCTACGGTATTATTCCGCTTGCGGATGTGAACCAGGGCGGAGATCTCTTAGACCGCGTGGTTATGATACGAAGACAGATTGCACTGGAACTTGGTACGGTTGTGCCGATTATCCGACTGCGTGATAACATTCAGCTGAATCCGAACCAGTACATTATCAAGATCAAAGGAATTCAGGTGACCGAGGGAGAGATCCTGTTCGATCACTATATGGCGATGAATCCGGGATATGTGGAGGAGGAGATTACGGGAATTCCGACGTTTGAACCGTCCTTCCACCTGCCGGCAATCTGGATCACGGAGAGCCAGAGAGCGTGCGGAGAGCCTTGGCTATACGGTGGTGGATCCACCGTCAATCATTGCGACGCATCTGACCGAGGTGATCCGTTCCCATATCGCAGAGCTGCTTACCAGACAGGATGTACAGACCCTTGGCAATAACCTCAGGAGAGCAATCCGTTTCTCGTGGATGAACTGGTGCCGAAGCTTCTTGGACTTGGCGAGATCCAGAAGGTTCTGCAGAATCTGCTCTCGGAGGGAATTTCCATCCGAGATCTGCTCACAATTTTTGAGACGCTGGCAGACCATGCGCCGGCGACCAGGGATACCGATGTGTTGACGGAGTACGCACGCCAGAGCTTAAAGCGCGCGATCTCCAGCAAATATTTCCCGGCGAATGAGACAACCAGCGTGATCACGGTAGATCCGAAGATCGAGCAGGAGATCATGGGTTCTGTCAAGCAGACGGAGCAGGGGGCATATCTGACGCTCGATCCGGAGCGCACGAAGGCGATTATGGCATCCGTTGAGAAGGAAGTGGCGAAGTTGGAGAACATGGGCAAGCCTGCCATCATTATGACATCGCCGATTGTGCGTATGTACTTTAAGAAGCTGACCGAGGATTACTTCAGGATCTGACGGTGCTGTCTTACAATGAGGTGGAATCCAACGTAGAATTACAATCAGTAGGGATGGTGACAATATAAATGACCATTAACAAATATCAGGGCAAGACAAAGGAAGAGGCCGTCGAGAAGGCAAAGCAGGAGTTGGGCGCGGGGCGGTCGTGCTGAACGTGAAGGAGATTAAGCCCAAGGGCATGTTTAAGATGTTTAAGAACACGCTGTATGAGGTGACGGCTGCGGTGGAGGAAAAGGAAGCGTTCCCGGCGCAGACGCTCCGCAGCGAGACAAAGCCTGTGCACGATACGATCAGTCTGGCTGCAGATGAAAAGATTACCATTCCGGGGGTGGCAAGAGAACACCAGACCGGCAGTGGCACCGGCACCGGCACCGGCGGAACAGGAGGTTGTTCCTATGAAAGAAGCAAAGCGCGAATCTACGAATGAGGGACTGGAAAAGCGGCTGGAGAACCTGTCGAATATTCTGGAAAAGCAGTTTTCCGTGGAGGAGATGCGCAAGTCTCATCCGGTAGAGCCGCAGGAAAAGGAGAACCGCACGGAAGGGTTCCAGTTTATCAAGATGCTCTACCGCACGCTGCTGGAGAATGATGTGAATGAGAAGTATGTCAATCAGATCATGGACGAGGCGGAGAAGGTGCTTCACAACGGAAGCAGTGTGGATTCTATTCTTTCCAACGTTTATCAGAAGCTGATCTTAAAGTTCGATCAGCCGCAGACGATTGAGCTTACAGGCAAAAGCCGAAGGTGATTTTCTTCATCGGACCGACCGGCGTGGAAGAAACAACGCTTGCCAAGATTGCGTCACGCTATAAGGTAGACAAAGAGAAGAAAGTGGCATTTCTGACTGCGGACACCTACCGGATTGCCGCGACAGAGCAGCTGCGCATCTACGCAAATATTCTGGATGCTCCGATGAGCATTATCTATACGCCGGAGGAGATGAACGATGCCATTGCGCGCGTGAGCGAAATATGATCTGGTATTTGTTGACACGGCGGGATTCTCGCACCGCAATGAGGCACAGTGCCAGGATATGAAAAAGCTGATCGACGGACTGGATGAGGCTTACGAGAAAGAGGTATACCTCGTGCTCAGTGCGACGACCAAATATAAGGATCTGCTGGAGATCGCAGATACTTACAAGGAAATAGCAAATTATAAGTTGATTTTTACAAAGCTGGATGAGACAATTACTTATGGTAATATTTTAAATATCAAGCTGTATTCGGGAGCAAAGTTATCCTATATGACGAGCGGTCAGAATGTACCAGATGATATTGAAGTATTTGATACACAAAAGATTGTGAAACAGCTGCTGGGAGGCAGATAACACATGGATCAGGCAGAGAAGCTTAGAAGTGTTGTGAAATTAAAAAAACAAAATTATAAGCCGGATGCCAGAGTCATTACCGTCACAAGTGGAAAAGGTGGCGTTGGAAAGTCGAATGTGGCTGTGAACCTTGCGGTGCAGATGCAGAAGATGGGAAAAGGGTGCTTGTTTTGATGCGGATTTTGGCCTTGCCAATGTCGAAGTAATGTTTGGCGCCATTCCAAGTACAATCTGGCAGATGTGATATATCATGGAAAACAGATCACGGTGATCATATCGGAAGGTCCGATGGGAATCGGGTTTGTCTCGGGGAACCGGGTTACCGGACTGGGCAATCTGACCGATGAACAGATCTCTTATCTGCTTCACTGTTTCGGGGAACTGGATCAGATGGCAGATGTGATTCTGGTGGACACCGGCGCGGGGATTGCCAATCATGTACTGGAGTTCGTGCTGGCAAGCCCGGAGGTTCTTGTGGTCACAACACCGGAGCCGACATCACTGACAGATTCTTATTCTCTGTTAAAGTCTCTGTACCGGAATCCGAAGTTTGACAGGGAGTACACCAAGATATCGGTTCTTTCCAACCGTGTGATATCTGCTGCGGAAGGCAGAGGAGTTTATGACAAACTGAATACTGTGGTAGGTCAGTTCTTAGAGGGGGAAATTACATATGCGGGGATGATTCCCCAGGATAGCGCGCTTGAAAAGGCGATCCGGATGCAGAAACCAGTATCGCTTCAGGCACCGTTGTCAAAATCTGCAAGAGCATTTGAAGTAGTGGCTGCGGAATTGCTGCAGGGTGAGAGCAGTGACGCATATCGTTCTTTTGGACTGTCAAGATTGTTTTCGGGATTTTGGAAACAGAAGAATGAAGGAGTGGAATGATGACAATAGCTGAAATTATTCAACCGGGAGATAAAGTTGACATCAGTTTCGTACAGAATGTGGAACGGGCAAAAAAAGACCAGTCCATGCCGAAAATCTACAAAAGCCAGGTGCTGGATTTAAAGGAGAACGGCAATCTTGAGATTTCCATGCCGGTGGAGAGGAAAACTGGTGCTGCTTCCGCTGGGCATCCGGATGGAGTTTATCTTTTTCTCGAAGGGAACGCTTTACCGAGCCGTCGGCCAGGTGCGGGAGCGCTACAAAGAGAGAATGTATACATGTTAGAGATCGAATTAAAATCCCAGATCTCCAAGTATCAGAGAAGAGAATTCTTCCGGTTTCCATGTATTATGGACATGAATTATTACACCATTGAGGAACAGGAAGCCGCATTAAAGACGGGAGAAGCCCTATTTATTGAACTGCAGGAAGCGGAGGAAAGAGCAGAGACCGGGAATATGCCGGAAGGATCGTGGATCTAAGCGGCGGCGGTATCCGGTTTCGGACGGATCAGAACTTCGGGAGAATCAGTATGTTCTCTTTGAGATACATCTGCAGAATGAAAATTTAGACAAACAATATTATATCATTGGAACAATTATTTCCTGTATCAAGACAGAAAAAACGCCGGAAACGCCCTACGAGGCCAGGAGCCAAATTCCTGATTACCGACAGCAGTGTAAGGGAGGAAATCATCCGGTTCATCTTTGAAGAAGAACGCAAAGCGCGTCAAAGGGGTAGAGCATAAGATATGAGTAAAAAGATTTTAATTGTTGATGACTCTGCACTCATGAGAAGGGTCATGTGTGATATAATCAATTCAGACGGAACATTTCAGGTCACAGATACTTGCTGTGACGGTCTTGAGGCATATGAGAAGCTTAAGACGACGCGCTATGATGGCGTTGTTCTCGATGTCAATATGCCCCGCATGGACGGACTGCAGCTTTGGAACAGTTACAGAAGGACAGAATCCGTGCAACGGTCATCATGGTAAGTACGACGACAACCAAGGATGCGGATGTCACGATCCGGGCGATGGAGCGCGGGGCAGTCGATTTTGTCACGAAGCCAACCAATGTTATTGAGGCAAAGGGCGAGGAGTTCAAAAACAGCTTCTCGGCGTGCTCTCGGCGGTATGCGCGACCCAGAGTTACAATCGTGAACGGCGCATCACACCGCAGACCAAGGCTGTATCGGCTCCTGCGGGGACCGCAAAGCCGGTTGCAACAGCCGGACATGCGATCAAAGTGGCAGCAAGATCGTTGCGCTTGCATGTTCGACGGGCGGTCCGAAGGCGCTGCAGAGTGTCATTCCGTATCTGCCGAAGAATCTGGACGCACCGATGGTACTGGTTCAGCATATGCCTGCCGGATTTACCAAGTCAATGGCAGACAGACTGGACGAGGTCAGCCCGATTCATGTCAAGGAGGCGGAAGACGGAGATGTGCTGATGAAAGGAACGGTGTACATCGCACCGGGCGGCAAGCACATGGAAGTGAAGCGCCAGCCGGATGGAAGTCACAGGATCCGGTTGAACGATATGCCTGCGATCGGCGGCTTGAAGCCGTGTGCCAACATCACGTACGATTCCCTGCGGGACTGCGGTTACGATCAGGTTGTATGCGTGGTTCTCACCGGAATGGGTGCGGACGGCACCAAGGGGATTGTTTCCTGCCAAAGAAGCCGGTCTATGTGATCGCACAGGACGCCGCATCGTGCGTGGTATACGGAATGCCGAAGGCGGTTGCCGAGGCGGGCGTTGTGGATGAAGTGGTTCCTCTTAATGACGTAGCTAAATCAATTATTAAGAATGTGGGGGTAAAGTAATATGGATGTAAGCCAATACCTTGAGATTTTTATTGATGAGACAAGTGAACATTTACAGAATTTAAGTGACTGCATCATGGAGCTGGAAAAGATCCGGAGAACATGGACACGATCAACGAGATTTTCCGTGCAGCACACTCTTAAAGGGAATGGCTGGAACCATGGGCTTTAAGAGAATGCAGCGCCTGACACATGACATGGAGAATGTGTTCCAGGAGGTCCGCAGTGAGAAATCAAAGTGACCAGTTCTATGATTGACCTTCTGTTCAAGTGCCTGGATGCGATCGAGGGCTATCTCGACAACGTAAAGGCAAGTTCGGATGAGGGAACAGAGGACAACGAACTGATCATCAAGGAACTGAATGATTTCATCGCGGCGGAGGATGGCGCAGCAGCTGCACCTGCACAGGCGGAGCCAAAAAAGAAGAGGCACCGGCACAGACCGCGGGCGGAGATGATAAAAGTATTTTGAGTTCGGTCTCAGCGAGTCCGAGAAGGATAAAATCAAGCAGGCGGAAGAGGGCGGCGCACACATTTATGGCATGACCATCTATATCCAGAAAGAGTGCCTGTTAAAGGCAGCGAGAGCATTCCTGGTATTCAAGGCAGTGGAAGAGTTGGAGAGATCCTTGTATACAATCCGAGCTCCCAGGATATTGAGGATGAGAAGTTCGACTGCGATTTCAGCATTTTTATTGCGTCGGACGAGCCGTATGAGAAGATTGCGGAAGCTGCAAAGTCGGTATCTGAGATTGATAAGGTTGTCGGTGAGGAAGTAAAATACGAGACGCTGGCTGCAAAGCAGGAGAAAGCGGAAGCGGACGCTGCGGCGGCAGAGAAGTCTCAGGATGCACCGGCTGAGGCGGCACCGGCACAGGAGCAGCCACAGGCACAGGCAGCAAAGCCGGCAGCGAAGACACAGAGCAGCGGCAATAAAAAGCAGACGGTTGCAAAGCCTGTCACAAACCGTACTGTCCGTGTAGATATTGAGAAGCTGGATGCATTGATGAACCAGGTATCCGAGCTTATCATCGCAAAGAACAGTCTGGTGTCGATCAGCTCCACCGATTCCGGAGATTTCCAGAACCAGTCCTTCCATGAGCAGATTGAATATCTGGAGCGTATCACGACCAATCTTCATGAGTCCGTGATGAAAGTCCGGATGGTGCCAATCGAGAGTGTAGTTGCAAAATTCCCGCGTATGATCCGTGATCTTTCCAGAAAGCTGGACAAGAAGATGGAATTGTACATGACAGGTGAAGATACAGAACTTGACCGTACCGTAGTCGATCAGATCGGTGACCCGCTGCAGCATCTGCTTCTTAATTCCGCGGATCACGGACTTGAAGACAACGCAACCCGTATTGCAAAGGGCAAGCCGGAAGTCGGAAGCATTTTCCTCAACGCATTCCAGGAAGGCAACAATGTCATCATCCAGGTTGGCGATGACGGTAACGGAATCGACGTGGAGGCTGTGCGCAACAAGGCAATCGAGCGCGGTGTCATCACTGAGGAGCAGGCTGAGACAATGAGCCAGAAAGAGATCATCAATCTGCTGTTTCTGCCGAGCTTTTCCATGGCGAAGAAGATTACCGATATTTCCGGACGTGGCGTAGGACTTGACGTTGTAAAATCCAACATCGAGGCTCTCGGCGGCGATGTGGAAGTAAAGACAGAGCTCGGTGTGGGAACGACCTTTACCGTACGCCTGCCGCTGACACTTGCGATCATCCAGGCACTCATGGTAGAGATCCGCGATGAGAAATACGCAATCGCACTTGGTTCCATTTCCAACATAGAGGATATTCCGGTGAAGGATATCAAGTATGTGGAGGCTCAGGAAGTGATTCACCTCCGCGGCAAGGTAATTCCGCTGATCCGTATGGATCAGGTTCTGGATATTGAGCCGAAAGAAGAAGAGCCGGAGAGCCTGACGGTTGTGATTGTACAGAAGGGCGAGAATCTGGCAGGCCTTGTGGTCGACAACCTGATCGGACAGCAGGAAATCGTTATCAAGTCACTTGGTAAATACATAAACAACAACAAGATCATCAGCGGCGCAACGATCCTTGGCGATGGTGAAGTGGCACTGATCCTTGATGTGAATGTACTGATGTAAGAGGAGGCGGACAACATGGCAGAAAAGAACGTGGAGTAATTGACAAAGAGTCAAAACAGTATATTGTCGTAATGGTCGGAAGCGAGCAGTACGGAATTGATATCAGCTATATTGACAACATCGTGCGTATGCAGAAGATTACCCGTGTCCCGAAGATCCAGTCCTACTTTAAGGGCGTGATCAATCTGCGCGGTGAGATCGTATCCGTAATGAGTATCCGCAACAAGATGGGGCTGGAGGATGATGTGTTCACGAACGCGAGCCGTATCATCATCTTAAAGCTGGAAGAAAAAGGCGCGATCGGCGTGATTGTCGACGAGGTGAAGGAAGTCGTCAATTTAAGTGAGGATGAAATTGAAAAATCGACCAACAAGGGTAAATTCATCAATGGAATCGGTAAACACGGCGATGATCTGATCTCACTTCTCGAGATTAACTCGGTGGTGGATGACAACGCATAAGCACAGAACATATGCGTGCATAGACGTGTGCGCAGGTTAGCGGAATGGAATACATTCCGCTAACCTGCTTGTTTTACTACAGGGAATGCAGCGGGAGAGAACCAGAGACATTCCTCTTAGAAAACCATGGATATATTATGTTGAGAGGAGAAAAAACGTTCATGGGTAATATGACACTAGAGCAAGTGAATGACATGTACCTGGACGTATTGCGTGAAATCGGCAATATCGGAGCAGGAAATGCCACTTCAGCCATTGCAAATATGCTTGGCATGAAGATCGATATGAATGTACCGAGCATCCGACTGATGGAAGTATCACAGTTGGGAATGGCGGTAGGAGCGGAAGATGAGACAATTGTCGGCATTTTCCTTGAGGTGGAGACAGATATTGAGGGAAGCATGATGTTCCTTCTGGATATTCCGTCTGCACGTTATCTGGTCAACAAGTTGATGATGACAAACGAACCGGATGACCAGCCGTTTGGCGAGATGGAACTTTCCGCATTAAAAGAGATCGGCAATATCATTGCGGGATCTTATCTGTCCGCATTGTCCTCCCTGACCAATCTTGTCATCACTCCGTCCGTTCCATACATCGCGGTGGACATGGCAGCATCGATTTTGAGCGTGCCGGCGATTGAATTTGGACAGTACGGTGACAATGCATTGTTGATACAGACGGAGATCTGTGCGGATGTGGCGATCAACGGATATTTCATATTGATGCCGGAGCAGGATTCTTACGAAAAAATATTAACGTCACTTGGTATCTCAATATAAGGAGAATGCGTATATGAGCAGAAGTCATAAAGTAGGCATGGCGGACCTGAACGTTTGCAAGGCTCCGGATGTAATTACGACTTTAGGTCTCGGTTCCTGTATTGGACTGGTTCTTTATGATCCGGTGACAAAGTGGGAGGCATGGTGCATTATATGCTTCCTGACAGTACAAAAGTAAGAAACAACAGCAATATAGCTAAGTTTGGAGATACGGGAATTCGGGAATTGTTAAAGCGTGTTGTTGCAGCGGGAGCAAGTAAGCCAAGACTGATCGCCAAGATTGCCGGGGGCGCGCGGATGTTTGAGGTAAGCGGACTTTCGGATGTGGGAAATATCGGAGCGAGGAATGCGGAGGCTGCCAAAGCGATTTTAAAAGAACTTGGAATCCGGCTGGTAGCGGAAGATACAGGACTCAATTATGGTAGAACAGTGGAACTGCATTGTGATACCGGAGAATTTTATATTAAGTCGGTGGGCAAGCCGCTTAAGATTATTTAAGGAAGGGCTGTAAGTATGAAAACAAAATCAGTACCTGCGATTGTGATGCTGTCAGCCGGGTTTGTCGCCTGCGTAGCGGGCATCTGTGCACACATGGAAGTGGCAGATTTCATGAAAATGCTTTTGATTGTCCTGATTGTATTTTACCTTCTGGGCGGTGTGGTCAAAATTGTTCTTGACCGCAATTTTGCCGGGATGAATGACGAGGAAACCACGGATGGTACATTGCCGCAGGAAGAAGAGGATCCTGAGGCAGAAGAGAATGAAACGGCATCGGAGGAGACAGAGAATGCCGATGCGAAAGAACAGTAATCTTTAGACGTGGGGGCTTCCAATGAAAACGGTTGACAGAGAAAAACTATGGGGAGAATACCAGAAAAATCCATCGTCTGCGCTGAGAGAAAAGCTGATTACGGAATATGCACCGCTTGTGAAAGTGGTTGCGGGCCGGCTCAGCATGTATCTTGGATACAATGTGGAATACGAAGATCTGGTTAGTTATGGAATATTCGGACTTATCGATGCCATTGATAAGTTTGATCCCGGAAAAGACGTAAAGTTTGAGACATATGCGAGCCTGCGTATCCGCGGTTCCATTCTGGATCAGATCCGCAAGATGGACTGGATACCAAGGACTGTCAGACAGAAGCAGAAGCGGATTGAGGAAGCAATCAAAATATCGAGGCGCGGACGGGACGTGCTGCGGCGGATGAAGAGATTGCAGGGGAGATTGGAATTGCGGCGGCTGAACTGAATGAGTGGCAGTCGCAGTTAAAAGTCACAAACGTGGTATCTCTCAATGAGTTCGTGGAGCAGGGCGGAGAGCCGGTGATGGATGCGCGCGGGAACTCCCATTTCGCACAGCCGGAGGACAATATTGAGGAGGAAGAACTGAAAAAAGTTCTGTCCGAGACAATGGATCTGCTCACGGAAAAGAGCGCAAGGTGATTCTTCTGTATTATTATGAAGAACTCACGTTAAAGGAGATCAGCAATATATTGGAAGTGTCTGAATCGCGTGTGTCGCAGCTTCACACAAAGGCGCTGCTAAAATGCGCAAAAGATGGGAAGCTATATGGGAATTCTGACTGAGTAGCAGATGAGCGGAGGTGTGTTGCATGTCAATAAGACCAGTTGTTTTAAACGGGATGATTCAGAGGACGCAGGATGTCGGGAATCTGAAGCAGCAGGAGGATAATAGGCCGATTGTCGAACAGCAGAATATTCAGATTGAACAGCAGAAGCACGAAGACCAGCTGACCCATCGTGTGCAGGATCCGGAGGAAAAGGAGAACGATGGCTATCGTTATGATGCCAAGGAAAAGGGCAATAACGAATATGAGGGCGAATCTGGCAGGCACAAAAGCGCCGCGAAGAGGAGCCTGAGAATGAGGGAAAAGTCATATTAAAAGGGCAGGGCAGCCATTTTGATATCAAGATATAGATAGGTGAGGAGAAGCATATGACCGGGTAGCATGGATATTACTTCTGATCGGTGTGGTTTTTATGATCGGAAGCTTTTGTGACGGAAAAGTTATCGCCGTCAGAATTGAACCAGATTGCAGAGTTGAGCGAAGAGGAATTAAAGAGAATCATTGACCGGGGACTCAAGAATGCGGAGACACGGATTGAGGATGCGATTGATGAGCAGGTTGACCAGTCTTCCGAAAAGGTGGATCGTTCCCTTGAAAAAGTGACAAACGATAAGATCATGGCGATCAGTGAATATTCCGACACGGTGATCGAGAGCATGAATAAAACGCATAATGAGATTATGTTCTTATACAGTATGCTGAACGATAAACACACGGAGCTTACCGGTATGGCGGCGGATCTGCAGCGCCTGGCTGCGGATGTAAGAAGCCTTGAGGAGAAAGCACCTTTGACTGCACCGCAGGCTGCATCGGAGCGATGCCGCAGCGGTATCTGCGGCTTCGGCAGTAACACCGGTATCGGTTGAGACGGCAGATACGACGGAGAGAGAGACGGCTGCTGCACCGGCAGAGCAGAAGGAAGAGATGCCGGAGACGGAAGAGACAAAGCAGGAAGGACTGCATGCAGAGATTCTGAAGTTGAAAAAACTCGGAATGACGGAGGTTCAGATTGCCAAGAAGCTTGGAATCGGAATCGGTGAAGTTCGCCTGGTCAATGGGCTTTACAGAGGGAGAGAGTGATTCGTGAAACTGAAATATTATTTGCGGGGACTGGGGATCGGAATCATTGTCACAACGGTGATACTGGCAGTCAGTTTTCAAAGAAAGAGATCAAGATGTCTGATGAGGAGATCATGGCGCGGGCGGCACAGCTTGGCATGGTCATGCAGGAGACGGAGACAACAGAGCAGGGCGATACGGAGCAGGATCCGGACGGCACGGACACCGGAGCGAAGACGGAGGTTGTGACCGAGCAGACGGCATCCGAACTGTTGGAAGAACGGACCGCGGCAGAAGAGACCGCGCAGAATACGGAAGCTGCAGCTGAGGACGTGGCAGCTGAGGCGCAGGAGAATAGCGCGAATACGGATGAGGAGACGCAGGCACAGCAAGAGGCTGCTGATGCAGAGAATCCGTCCGGCGTATACCGTCTGGTGATTCAGAAAGGGATGTCTGCCGTATTGTATGCGAGAAGCTGGCGGAGAACGGAGTCATTCCCGATGCGGAGACGTTCCGGCAGTATTTATCGCAGATCGGCTACGCTTCCAATATGCGTGTTGGCAACTACGATATTCCTTACGGTCTGTCGAATGAGGAAATTGCAAAAATTCTGCAGGCGGGACCGCTTGAAGAGTAAAAAGGTACTTGCACAGCAAAGATGTTTGTGATATAATATGCGAGGTTCAAGCGTGGAAAATCATTTCCACACAATAATACACATATGCTGACCACCGGGCCTGTGCCGAATGGTTGCCTTGCGGGATGAAGCATATGGAAGATTTCAACCATGGAGGTAAGAAAATGAGCGTTATTTCAATGAAACAGTTACTTGAAGCAGGTGTTCATTTCGGACATCAGACCAGAAGATGGAATCCTAAAATGGCTCCGTACATCTACACAGAGAGAAATGGCATCTACATCATTGACTTACAGAAATCTGTAGGCAAGGTAGACGAGGCTTACAAAGCAGTATCTGATATTGCTGCTGACGGCGGCACCATCCTTTTCGTTGGTACCAAGAAGCAGGCTCAGGATGCTATCAAGACTGAGGCTGAGCGCTGCGGAATGTACTATGTAAACGAGAGATGGTTAGGCGGTATGCTGACCAACTTCAAAACCATCCAGAGCCGTATTGCAAGATTAAAAGAGATCGAGACAATGGCAACCGACGGTACATTCGAAGTACTGCCGAAGAAGGAAGTTATCGCACTTAAGAAAGAGTGGGAGAAGTTAGAGAAGAACCTTGGCGGTATCAAGGAGATGAAGAAGCTCCCGGATGCAATCTTCGTTGTAGACCCGAAGAAGGAGAGAATCTGCATTCAGGAGGCTCATACATTAGGAATTACCCTGATCGGTATTGCAGATACAAACTGTGATCCTGAGGAACTTGATTATGTGATCCCGGGCAATGATGATGCTATCAGAGCCGTAAAACTGATCGTTTCCAAGATGGCAGACGCAGTGATCGAGGCAAACCAGGGTGCAGAGATGACTGCAGAAGAGGCTGAGTCCGCAGAGGCAGATGCAGCAGAGGAAGCATAATAAGTTGGAAACAACGGGTGCCTGATTGGCAGGATCGCCCATATGTCAACAATCGGAAAGGGACGCGTGTTACGTCCCTTTCTGTGGCATAAAGATAAAGAATCAGGATAAATTATTTTTTGGAGGATGAGAAAATGGCAATTACAGCAGCTATGGTAAAGGAACTGCGTGAGATGACCGGCGCAGGCATGATGGATTGCAAGAAGGCATTAAATGAGACAAACGGTAACATGGACGAGGCTGTAGAGTTCTTAAGAAAAAATGGACAGGCTAAGGCAGAGAAGAAGGCTGGAAGAATTGCAGCAGAAGGTCTTTGCATGGTAGTGACCAAGGATGACCAGACAGCAGCGGTTGTTGAGGTAAACTCTGAGACAGACTTCGTTGCAAAGAATGAAACATTCCAGGAGTTTGTTAAGGCTGTTGCAACACAGGCAGTGAATTCCGATGCAGCAGATATGGATGCTTTCATGGCTGAGAAGTGGAATGAGGATGCCAGCAAGACTGTAAGTGAAGCACTGGTTGAGAAGGTTGCAGTGATCGGCGAGAACCTGAACATCAGAAGATTTGAGAAGGTTGTTGAAGAGAATGGTTGTGTTGTAACATATACACATGGCGGTGGAAGAATCGGCGTTATCGTTGATGCAGACACCGATGTTGTAACTGACACTGTAAAGGAAGCAATGCACAATATCGCAATGCAGATCGCAGCACTCAATCCGAAGTATGTTTCCAGAGACGAGGTAAGTGCTGATTACATCGCTCATGAGAAAGAGATCCTCTTAGCGCAGATCATGAACGATCCGAAGGAGTCCCAGAAGCCGGAGAAGGTAATCAACGGAATGATCGAAGGACGTATCAGCAAAGAACTAAAGGAAGTATGCCTGGTAGATCAGGTTTACGTTAAGGCTGAGGACGGCAAGCAGACCGTTGCCAAGTATCTTGAGGAAGTATCCAAGGCAGTTGACGGTACTGTGAAGGTTAAGAGATTTGTTCGTTTTGAGACTGGCGAAGGTCTTGAGAAGAAGCAGGAAGACTTTGCAGCAGAAGTTGCAGCACAGATGAACGCATAATTTGATATTGTGCTAAACTGTTGAAGGATAATGACCTACGAATGGTGGAGACACTATTTGCAGGGGTCATTTTGTAAGAAAAAACCTTATCGAACCTGGTTATGATTCGATAAGGTTTTTGCGTCATAAAGTATAAATTTTACAGTCCCATGATCGCGTCGACCGGCAGGGCAAAGCTGACGCCGTGCGCCGGTGTGTCAATGCCGTGCTGCTTGCTGATGGCGGTCATGATTTCGGTCCTCTTATCCTTTGGAACGACGATGGCAAGGACTTCCTGCTCCTCCTGTAGAGCCATGCCGAAATGTTTGGCAACCTCCTCCGGACTGCAGCGCAGACCCTTTAAGATCGTTCCGCCGGTAGCACCGGCAGCGCGCGCGGTGTACATGACATCATCGCTGTATCCCTGATTAATTGTGACAAGAATCATTGCATGTGTAATCGTTTCACTCATTTTTTTCACCTCTTTTTCTATCTCCGGCTCAGAGGAGTCCAAAGAACCGGAACCGAGAACTTTATAGAGCCATCCCTGAATGCCGGATAACGGTATGCTGACAGCAATACCGGTTCCTCTCTTGTGAAGCTGCAGCGCCTGATTCATCTCCGCCAACAGCATCCGGGTGCGTTCCTTCGGGACGATGCATAACATGATGGTTTTGTGGGTGTCGCCGAGACCGCAAAGATTCAGAAAATCGGAACTGACGGTGCCGACGCCGTGCATCTGGTAATAGATCGGGATGGAGGCATCGGTGAGAAATTCGGTCAGTTTATCACGGATATTGGAATCTATGATAATGACGAGGCACCGGAATGCCGGCATCTTTTTTTTATGTTGCATGGTATGATCCTGCATAATTATTCCTCCTCAATATCCATAATGGCATTGTCGTCGACATCGATCATGATAAGCGCGTCGGATGTCGCTCTCTTAAGCTTCAGCTGATACAGTACGCCCATGATCTGAATGGCAATTAACGGTGCCATTGCGACCATCGCCACGACGCCGAACGCATCGGTTACCACATTGCCGCCCACGGCGGTACATGCGCCCATGGCAAGCGGAAGAAGAAACGTGGAGGTCATGGGACCGCTGGCAACACCGCCGGAGTCGAAAGCGATACCGACAAATACTTTTGGAACAAACCGGGTGAGCACCAGAGCAATGATATAGCCCGGAATTAAGAGCCAGTAAATGTTAAGTCCGGTCAGAACCCGGAGCAGCGCCAGCGCAACGGAAGCGGAGACACCGATGGAGAGACAGAGGTTCATCGCACTGCGCGAAATGGAACCGTTTGTCACATCCTCCACCTGCTTGTTGAGCACCTGCACGGCAGGCTCGGCTTTTACAATATAATAACCGATTAACGCGCCGATGGGAATCAGAACAAAGCGCCATGTCTGTGCGGCGAGATTGCTGCCGAGCAGACTTCCGACGGGAGCAAATCCTACGTTGACACCGGTCAGAAACAGGATCAGTCCGATGATGGTGTAGAGAAAGCCCATAAGCATCTTGATCATCTGGTTCTTGTGGTAGCGCCTGGAAATAAGCTGAAACAGTAAAGACGATCAGTACCGGAAGGATGGAAGAAATGACTTCCCGCCATAGTCCGGCAGCATATGTACAAACTGACGCATGACATCCTGCATGGTCACAACATCCGGTATTTCGGTAGCATTGTAGGATGCACCGGCTGGATGGTAGAAAATACCGAGCAGGAGCACCATGGCAATCGGTCCGATGCTGCAGAAGGAGATCAGACCGAAACTGTCGCTCGAGCCGTCCCTGTCACTTCGCGTAGAGGAGAGACCAACACCGATGGCCATAATAAAGGAACGGTCATCGGACCTGTCGTCACACCGCCGGAGTCAAATGCGACTGCGATGAAATCAGCCGGCGCCGCAAAGGAGAGCAAAACAGTGCGGCATAGAGGATACACAGCAGCAGGGCTCAGCTTGAAAATGATACGCAAAACAGCGATGACCAGAAAGACACCGACGCCGAGAGCGACCGTCCAGATTAAGGTTTCGTTTGGAATAGAAGGAACCTGATTGGCGAGAACCTGCAGATCCGGTTCTGCGATTGTGATGATGACACCCATCACAAAGCAGACAATAATCAGAATCGAAAGACGCTTTGTCTTCATGATATGGGAACCGACACCTTCGCCGAGCGGCGTCATCGCCATCTCAGCACCCAGCTGGAAAAATGCCATGCCGATGATTAGCATGAACGCTCCGACCAGAAACAGGGCAATGGTTCCGGTCTCCATCGGCACGACAAAATGCTGAGCAGCAGCACAATGACGGTGATGGGAAGAACGGCGCTTACAGATTCGTCGAATTTCTCTTTAATTTTTGTTCAAAATAACATCACACACTTTCTAGGATTCGGTTAATAGAGTTACCAATTAAACAGTTCACAAATCAACTATTATTTTATCGGTTGTTGTGTAGAAAGTCAACCGAGTCGGAGTGATTTTTCTGAAATCTTAACACTTTTTTAATTGACTTTATACAGATTTCAAATAAAGTTTCTATATAAACAGTTCACAAATCAACTAAAACGAAGAGATGGCATGAACCGGCGGAAAGGAGGGGGAACATGCTGGAAGACTTTTTTGAAAATTATTTTAAGATAGAGAAAGCATACCGGAAATATTTTCAGGATGAGATGGAGAAATATCATCTCACGCCGAACGAATTGCTGGTGTTGCTTTTGGCACTCGACAACGGCGGATGCAATACGGCGCGGGATATTGCGCAGTACGAGGGGGTGTCCAAGGGACTGGTTGCCAGATCGGTGGAGAGCCTCGTGGAAAAGCAGTTTCTTGTGGTGGAACGGGATGCTGCCGATAAGAGAATCTGCCATTTATATCTCACGCAGCAATGCAGTGCGCTCACAGAGCAGATGACGGAGAAAAAGCTGCGTTTTTCCGCAGGCTGGCCGAAGGCATTCCGGAGGAAGCGATTGCGACGACGGAACAGACACTGCGCAGGTTTATGGAAAATATATCCGCATCTATTGACAAGTCGTAAGTGCTTTGCTATCGTGAGGAAAGAGTCTTGGAATGGGAAAGGAGCAGGGAACATGCGCAGTGCAGATAGAAGAAAAGCATTTTGCGGTTTGCATGATGGCGGTTCTGCTGTTTTCCCATCTTGGTGTCTGTCTGTGGCAGACACAGATCGCCCGGGTGCAGAATCTGACGGCAGAGGCCGGAGGGGAAGCACAGGGTATTTTACGGACGACGGACTCCGATTATGTCTCAAACGCGCTCTCAGCGGAACCGGAAGCAGGATTGTCACAGAGTATGATTGTCGTGACGAGAAAAATGACCGGGGCGGCGGAGCAGCGTCTTTTTTTCATCTTTTTACTGCTGTTTTATTTAAAATAGCAGAGATTCCCATGCAGAGGCGGTAGTGCTTACCGTCACGGCGGCGTGTATCTGCCTGGCAGGTTACCGCATGGTGCGTTTTGTGCACAATTCCGACGGTAAAAAAGATTTGCCCTTTTGGTTATAACAGGTATCAGAAGCGTCATAAGATTAGGATAAGAAAAGGGAAAAGAAGAAAATGGAATATAGAAATTTTTTTGCACTGCTGGGCGGGCTTGCACTCTTTTTGTATGGAATGCATCAGATGAGCGAGGGCTTAAATGCTGCCGCAGGTGAGAAGATGAAGCAGATCCTGGAGCGGCTGACAAAGAACCGCTTCCTTGGCGTGGGCGTCGGAGCAGCGGTGACGGCGGTGATCCAGTCATCCCTCAGCCACCACGGTCATGGTCGTTGGCTTTGTGAATTCCGGGATGATGACTCTGCGTCAGGCGGTCTGGATTATCATGGGGGCAAATATCGGCACCACAATCACCGGTCAGCTGATTGCACTGGATGCGGGAGCCGTTGCGCCGCTTCTGGCTTTTGGGTGGTTCTGATTCTGTTTGCGGGAAAAGACCGGATCCGGTACACAGGCGAGATTGTGGCGGGCTTGGAATCCTGTTTATCGGCATGGATATGATGGGGGAAGCCATGCAGCCGCTCTGTGATTCGCAGGTGTTCCTTCAGGCAATGACAAAGTTTGAACATCCACTGCTTGGAATCCTGGCGGGCGCGGCGTTCACGGCAGCCATTCAGTCATCCTCGGCTTCGGTCGGTATCCTGCAGACTCTGGCACAGGGAGGAGCTGTATCTTTCGTGGGCGGTGTATGTTCTGTTCGGTCAGAATATCGGCACATGCATTACGGCGGTTCTGGCTGCCATAGGCACCGGAAGGAACGCCAAGCGCACGACGATCATTCATCTTTCGTTTAATCTGATCGGAACGGTGGTGTTTACCGTGCTGTGCATGACAACGCCGCTCGTTTCGCTGGTTGCGCAGCTGACACCGGGACGACCGGCTGCCCAGATTGCCAACATGCATACGATTTTAATATCGGAACGACCCTGCTTTTGCTTCCGGCCGGAAATCTGCTGGCAGGGATGGCAGAGCATCTTCTTCCGGATAAGAAGAGCGAATCGCTTGCGGCGGAACAGAGAAAGGCAGCATGCAAAAAAGTGGAGGATGTATGGAATTCATAAAGAATGTCATAAGAGGAATTACGATCGGAATCGCCAATGTAGTTCCAGGAGTGAGCGGCGGTACGATCATGGTGTCGCTGGGGATTTATGATGAACTTCTGCAGGCGGTCACCGGATTTTTCCGTCATAAAAGGAAAGCATCTTAAAGCTGTTTCCGTATCTGTTTGGAATGGGGATCGGAATTATCTGCCTTTCCTTTATGATCGGTTATCTTTGAGAATTTTCCGTTCCAGACCGCGATGCTTTTTATCGGACTGATTTTCGGCGGCGTGCCGCTCATCTGGCGCAAGGTGTCCAGGGATATCCGAAGGTGCCGGAGCTGGCACTGTTTTTGGGATTCTTCTGCCTGATGATTGGAATGCAGTTCCTTGGAAAAGGCAGCGAACAGGTTCTTGCCGCCGGTCCTGGGACGGCAGTGAAGCTTTTTGCGGTGGGGCTGGCTGCCGCGGCTACGATGGTCATTCCGGGGGTGAGCGGTTCGATGCTTTGATGGCGCTCGGATATTACACGCCGGTCATTGACCATATCAATGCGTTCGTTGTGGCGGTGGTCATGCTGGATGCCGGGACGGCGTGGTACTGTCTTGTCCTATTAGTCCCGTTCGGATGCGGCGTGCTTGGAGGTATTTTTCTTGTCGCAAAGCTGATGGAATATCTGCTCTGCCGGTTTGAGCGGCTGAGCTACTGGGCAATTTTCGGGCTGCTGGCGGCGTCCCCGGTTGCCATATTAGGGAAAATCCCGCTGCGCGGGACATCGCCGGCTGTCATCGCCTGGGGCGTGATGCTGTTTAGTGTGGGGGCGGTGGTCACCGGGCTTTTAGCGGGAGAAACATAAAAATTCAGAAAATACATGAAAAAGTGTAGAAAAATCATACGATTTTTTTGCGCTTTTTTCTTTGAAAAATACAAAAATGTGATACAATAGATAAAGTATTATGATTAACTTGGGGGTTCTACATGCAGGATAAGGATTCTGAGGCACTCCGCAATCAACGCAGGCGGAGAAAGCGGATTGCAAGAATGAAACATACCATAATCGCGATAATTGCCGGGTGGATCATCCTGTCCATGATTCTGATCATTTTTCTGCTTGTCCGGACGAGATCCATGGAGAGAAAGTTAGATGAACTCTGGCAGATGCAGCGGGTGATGAACCAGCAGGTGCCGGATACGGAGGCACTACCCCAGGAAGAGACCAGCGGCATGGATACGGAGACAGTGGCTGTGACGGCACCTGCATCCGGGATCGACGAGACAGACAATCTGGCACAGGATGGAGATGTACATAAAGTTTATCTGACGTTTGATGACGGGCCGTCTGAGAATACGGACGCCATTTTAGATGTGCTGTCGGAGTACGATGTCAAGGCAACCTTTTTTGTGGTCGGAAAAGAGGATGAGGCATCGGCAGCCATCTACCAGAGGATCGTGGATGAGGGGCATACGCTGGGAATGCATTCCTATTCTAATAAGTACAGTCTGATCTATCAGTCGGAGGATGCGTTCGAGGCGGATTTTCATCAGCTGCAGGATTATCTCTATGAGGTGACCGGTGAAAAGAGCCGCTATTACCGGTTTCCGGGCGGGAGCAGCAATCAGATCAGCAATGTGCCGATGAGTTCGCTGATCCGGTTTTTAAACAGCGAGGACGTCGTTTATTACGACTGGAACGTCTCGGCAGGTGATGCGGCAAATGCTGCATATACACCGGAAGAACTGGTCGAGAATGTTGTTTCAGATGTTTCAAAATACAAGACCTCGGTTGTGCTTTTGCACGACTCGGAAGATAGGTCAACAACGGTAGAAGCGGTAGGACCGCTGATCGAGGCATTGCAGGATATGGATGCCGAGATTTTACCGATTGATGAAGATACACAGGTTATCCAGTATGTCAAAGCCGACAGTTCCAGATGACCAGATTATAAATGGAGGTAAGAACATGGGATTTTTCAAGGACTTTAAGGATGATTTCACAGGCAGTGAATGAACTTATGCCAGGAGAAGACAATCTCGAAAGCACGGACAAGGATGATGACATGGTCGTGAACACACTGGAAGATGAAGTGGATGTGGCGAGCGAATTGTCGAAGCTGGATGGTCTGTTAGAGCAGGTAACGAAGCAGGAGCCAGCTTTGGAGCGGACACAGGCAGCAACGGTGGAACCACAGAAAACAAGAGAAGAATACACACAGCATGCAATGGCAGCAGCACAGGAGGAAAAGAAAATGGCTGATAATACAGTAACACCAGTACAGGTAGCACAGACAGGAGCACAGGCGGCAGCACCGCAGGAGAAGCCGATCGTATCGGATGAGGTTTCCGTGATTACAGAGGGAACGATTATCAACGGTGATGTAATTTCAAACGGATCTCTCGACATCAGAGGCCAGGTAGACGGAAATGTAAGCTGCAATGGAAAGCTTACCGTAACCGGCGTTGTCAACGGTAACAGCAACACTTCCGAATTCTTTGCGGATTCTGCACAGGTAGAGGGTGAAGTCGTAAGCTCCGGTACGGTTAAGATTGGTCTTGGTTCTGTAATTATAGGTAATGTAACATCCAACTCGGCAGTGATCGCAGGAGCCATCAAGGGTGACATCGATGTGCAGGGACCGGTTGTTGTGGATACTTCCGCAGTGGTTATGGGTAACATCAAGTCCCGTTCTGTTCAGATCAACAACGGCGCTGTTATTGAGGGATTCTGCTCCCAGTGCTATGCAGATGTGGATGTTCAGAGCCTGTTCAATGCCAAGAAAGGAAACTAAGCATCATGAAGAGAGTTCTGTTAAAGTTAAGTGGTGAGGCGCTTGCAGGTGATAAGCACACAGGATTTGACGAGCCGACAGTCACAGAGGTTGCAAAACAGGTAAAGCAGATTGTGGATGGTGGTACCGAAGTAGGCATTGTGATCGGCGGCGGCAACTTCTGGAGAGGACGCACCAGCGATGCGATCGAGCGTACCAAAGCAGACCAGATCGGCATGCTTGCAACGATCATGAACTGCATTTATGTTTCGGAGATTTTCCGCTCTGTGGGCATGCAGACACAGATTCTGACACCTTTGAGTGTGGAAGCATGACAAAGCTGTTTTCCAAGGATCGTGCGAATAAGTATTTTGCAAAGGGAATGGTTGTGTTTTTTGCAGGGGGAACGGGTCATCCATACTTTTCGACAGATACGGGAATTGTTCTGCGTGCGATTGAGATGGAGGCGGACGGAATCTACCTCGCAAAAGCGATTGACGGCGTGTATGACAGTGATCCGAAGCTGAATCCGAATGCAGTGAAGTATGATGAAGTCTCTATTCAGGAAGTAATTGACAAGAAGCTTGCGGTGGTAGATCTGACAGCATCCATCATGTGCATGGAGAACCGGATGCCGATGTATGTATTCGGACTGAATGAAGAGAATAGTATCGTAAAAGCCATGACGGGAGAGTTTAGCGGCACGAAGGTTACGGTTTCTTAGAATTGATAGAAAGGCATGGTATATATATGGATCAGAGATTAGCGGTATTTGATGAAAAGATGGGCAAAACAATGAATAATCTTGCGGAGGAGTTCGGCGGAATCCGCGCGGGACGCGCCAATCCGCATGTGCTTGACAAGTTGAGAGTGGATTACTACGGTACTCCGACAGCAATTCAGCAGGTGGCGAATGTCAGTGTTCCGGAGCCGCGTATGATTCAGATTCAGCCGTGGGAGGCATCCATGGTAAAGGAGATTGAGAAGGCGATCCTTACTTCCGATCTTGGAATCAATCCTACGAATGATGGAAAGACAGTCCGTCTTCTGTTCCCGGAGCTTACCGAGGAGAGACGTAAGGAACTTGCAAAGGATGTAAAGAAAAAGGGCGAAAATGCGAAGGTTGCAATCCGCAATATCCGCCGTGATGCCAATGATTCCTTTAAAAAGCTTGCCAAGGAGGATGTCTCCGAGGATGAGATCAAGCAGCTGGAAGATCAGGCACAGAAGATGACCGATAAGTACATCGCAGATGTGGATCGTGCCGTTGAGGCAAAGACAAAGGAAATCCTTACCGTATAGTTTGGATAGATTTGAAACGAGAGGAGATACAGGTGTTTATGGAGGCATACATCTGTATCTTTTCCGTTATTTTGTATAGTTGATACTTCAGTACAGATACGAGGGAGAAGCACAGGTATGGAGACGGGAAGAAAGATTCCACAGCATATCGCGATCATTCTGGACGGAAACGGAAGATGGGCAAAGGCAAAGGGAATGCCCCGGAATTACGGACACACAGCGGGAGCCAAGAATGTCGAGACGGTATGCCAGGCGGCACATGATCTCGGTGTAAAGTATGTTACCATGTACGCATTTTCGACGGAAAACTGGAACCGCCCGGAGGGCGAAGTGGAAGCGCTGATGAAGCTTTGGAAAGCTATCTGAAGAACTGCATTAAGACAGCAGACAAAACAATATGCGCGTGCGCGTGATCGGCGATTCGACGAGACTCAGTGAGCGCTTTCAGGAGCGCATCCGTGAACTGGAGGCTGCCTCCGCAAAAAATGACGGCTTGAATCTTCAGATTGCCATCAATTACGGCAGCCGCGACGAGATGACACGCGCAATGCGCCGTATGAGCGAAGATGTTGCGGCGGGGAAGAGAAAGCCGGAAGAGATCACGGAAAGTGTGTTTGAGGAGTATCTGGATACCGCAGGCATTCCGGATCCGATCTTTAATCCGCACGAGCGGGGAACTCAGGTTGTCCAATTTCCTGCTCTGGCAGCTGGCGTACAGTGAATTTTACTTTACCGATGTGCCGTGGCCGGATTTTCACAAAGAGGAATTAGAGCGTGCCATTGAAGCGTATAATAAAAGAGACAGAAGATTTGGCGGTTTGATAGACAAGAAATAGGAAGGACTGCCGGATGGAGGAGATATGTTTAAGACGAGATTATTGAGCGGAATCGTTCTTGTGATTGCCGCATTGGTATTGATTATTACCGGCGGGGATGTGCTGCTGGTGTCCACGTTGCTGATTTCCTGGATCGGGATGTTTGAATTATACCGGATTTTTCATATTGAGAAGTCTGCACCGGGCATTGTCGGGTATGCGGCTGCGGCGGTCTACTATGCGAATCTGCGCTTCGGCTTTCTGCCGGATCTGATGATGCTGGTTTTAGGGCTTCTGATCGTATTGATGTTCGTGTATGTGTTCACTTACCCGAAGTATCAGACGGAGCAGCTGCTCGCCGCATTTTTCGGCGTGTTCTATGTGGCAGTGATGTTGTCCTACGTGTACCAGACCAGAATGCTTAGCGCCGGAACCTACATTGTGTGGCTTATTTTTCTGTGTTCCTGGGGATGCGACACCTGCGCGTACTGTGTCGGCATGCTGATCGGGAAGCATAAGATGACGCCGAAGCTGAGTCCGAAAAAGTCCGTGGAGGGCGCCGTGGGTGGTGTGATCGGAGCTGCGCTTCTCACCGTGATTTACGGCATGGTATTTCGCGGGGCGATGGGAAGTGAGATGTCACATGTCTGGATTATGGCAGCCATCAGTGCGGCGGGCGCACTGGTATCCATGGTGGGAGATCTGACAGCTTCCGCCATCAAGCGTAATTACGGCATCAAGGATTATGGAAAACTCATTCCGGGACACGGCGGTATCCTGGATCGTTTCGACAGCGTCATTTTACGGCGCCGCTCATCTATTTCCTTGCCGCTAATTTGATTGTATTGTAATTTTGGGAGAGACCTATGATGAAGATAGCTATTTTGGGATCGACAGGCTCCATTGGGACACAGACGTTAGATATTGTGCGGGAGCAGGGCGACATACAGGTGACGGCGATTGCGGCCGGAAGCAACATCAAAAAGCTGGAAGAGCAGATGAGAGAGTTTCATCCGCTGCTGGTATGCGTTTTTCAGAAGGACGCCGCCAAAGAACTGCGCGATCGCACGAAGGATCTGAATATCCGCGTGGTGTCCGGCATGGATGGACTTCTGGAGGTGGCGGTACAGCCGGAGAGTGAGATCCTTGTGACGGCGATTGTCGGGATGCTCGGCATAAGACCGACGATTGCAGCCATTGAAGCGGGGAAAAAGATTGCACTTGCGAACAAGGAGACGCTTGTGACGGCAGGTCATATCATTATGCCGCTGGCAAAAAAATGCGGCGTGCCGATTCTGCCGGTCGACAGCGAGCACAGTGCTATTTTCCAGTCGCTGCAGGGAGAAAACGGGAACCGCATTGCGAAGATTCTTCTCACGGCGTCCGGCGGACCGTTCCGCGGGAAAAAGCCGGAAGATCTGGCGCACATTCAGGTGGGGGATGCGCTGCGTCATCCGAACTGGACAATGGGACGCAAGATCACGATCGATTCGTCAACGCTTGTCAATAAAGGCCTGGAAGTCATGGAGGCAAAGTGGCTGTTTGATGTGGATCTGGAGCAGATTGAGGTGGTTGTCCATCCGCAGAGTGTGATCCACTCCGCGGTGCAGTATGAGGACGGCGCAGTCATTGCGCAGCTTGGCACTCCGGATATGAAGCTGCCGATCCAGTATGCGCTTTATTATCCGAAGCGCAGACCGCTCTCGGGCGACAGACTGGATCTGTTTGCATTGGGACAGCTGACGTTTGAGAGACCGGACACGGAGACGTTCCGCGGTCTTGCGTTAGCCTATCAGGCGATCGCCGCGGCGGCAATATTCCGACGGCATTTAATGCGGCGAATGAAAGGCGGTAGCGCTTTTCCTGGATCGAAAAATTGCCTATCAGCAGATCCCGGAGATGATTGAATCGTGTATGGAGGCAGCTGATTTTATTGCCAATCCGACGGTTGATGAGATCCTGGAGACGGAGGCAGCCGCATATGAACACATCGCAGGCAAAGGGGGAAAGGTTTTGCATGAAGATTATTATCGCAATTCTGATATTCAGTCTGATTATTATTTTTCATGAACTGGGGCATTTCCTTCTGGCGAAGGCAAACGGAATCCGGGTGAATGAATTCTGTCTCGGCTGGGACCGAAAGTGTTTGGCATCACAAAGGGAGACGACATACTCCTGCATCTGTTCCCGATCGGTGGAGCGTGCATGATGGAGGGAGAGGATACGGAGAGCGAGGACGGCAGGGCGTTCGGGAAAAAATCAGTCTGGGCGCGCATCAGTGTGGTGATTGCTGGGCCGGTATTCAATTCCTGATGGCGTTTGTCTTTGCTTTTATTCTGTTATGCAATATCGGCTATGATCTGCCGGTGCTCGCCGGAGTGACGGAGGGATATCCGGCCGAGGAGGCGGGAATGCAGGCGGGAGATACAATCTTAAAGATTGATCACACCCGGATACATTTTTTCCGGGACATCAGCGCCTACACACAGTTTCATTCCGGGGACGCGGTCACAGTGACCTATGAGCGGGACGGAGAACGCTATCAGACGGTGCTCACGCCCAAATATAACGAAGAATACGGCTATTATATGTACGGCTTTCAGGGAAGCGCGCAAAAGACGAAAGGTTCTGTGCTTTCCAATTTAAAATACAGCGTATATGAGGTGGAATACTGGATCCGGGTGACGATTGACAGCCTGAAGTCTCTGGTGGGCGGAAAGGTGAGCGTCAATGACATGAGCGGTCCGGTCGGGATCGTCAATATGATCGGGGACAGCTATGAGCAGAGCGTGACGTACGGCTATTATATGGTATTTTTGCAGATGCTTTATATTACGATCTTCTTATCGGCGAACCTCGGTGTGATGAATCTGCTGCCGCTTCCGGCGCTGGACGGAGGCAGACTATTGTTTCTGATTGTCGAGGTGATCCGCGGAAAGCGCGTCGATCCCGACAAGGAAGGCATGGTGCATTTTATTGGCATGATGCTGTTGTTTGCACTCATGTTCTTTACATTTTTTAACGATATCCGCAAGCTGTTCGGATAGAAAGGCAAAAAGATGACAAAAGTAGTGAAGATTGGAGACCGGGTCATTGGCGGAGGGAATCCGATCCTGATCCAGTCTATGACAAATACAAAGACGGAGGACGTGGCTGCAACTGTGGCGCAGATTCAGGCGCTTACCGCTGCCGGATGTGATATTATCCGCTGCGCCGTGCCGACTATGGAGGCGGCGGAGGCATTGACCGAGATCAAAAGCAGGTGAGCATTCCCGTTGTGGCAGACATTCATTTTGATTACCGCCTGGCGCTTGCCGCGATCGAGCACGGTGCGGATAAGATCCGCATCAATCCGGGAAATATCGGAAGTACAGAGCGTGTGCGCGCAGTGGTGGATGCCGCAAAAGAGCGCGGTATTCCAATCCGTGTCGGCGTCAACAGTGGATCTCTGGGAAAAGATCTTGTGGAAAAATATCACGGTGTGACGGCGGAGGGATTGTCGAGAGCGCCCTCGATAAAGTACATCTGATCGAGGAGATGGGGTTATGACAATCTGGTCATCAGCATCAAGTCTTCCGATGTGATGATGTGCGTGAAGGCGCACGAGCTGATTGCGACACAGACGGATCATCCGCTGCATGTCGGTATCACGGAGTCCGGCACCATCATCAGCGGCAATATCAAATCTTCGATCGGACTGGGACTCATTCTGCATCAGGGAATCGGTGATACAATCCGCGTATCGCTCACGGGAGACCCGGTGGAGGAGATCAAGTCCGCAAAGCTGATTCTGCGTACCTTAGGGCTGCGCAAAGGCGGTGTGGAGGTCGTGTCCTGTCCGACCTGCGGCAGAACCAAAATCGATCTGATCGGGCTTGCCAACCAGGTGGAAAATATGGTGGCAGACATCCCGTTAGACATCAAGGTGGCCGTGATGGGCTGTGTTGTCAATGGACCGGGTGAGGCAAAGGAAGCGGATATCGGTATTGCCGGAGGAATCGGAGAGGGACTCTTGATCAAGAACGGGGAAGTGTATAAAAAGGTGCCGGAGGGCGAACTGCTTGAGGCATTGCGCTATGAGCTGCTGCACTGGAATGAGCAGCAGAAGTAGAACAGACTGAGGAAGAAGTGAGAAAAAGGCATGGCAAAACGGTTTTGATGTATTTCCATCACTGCAGGTAGAAGGCGACATGAAAAATCTGCTGACGGAGACGGAAGTAACGAAGGTGGGCATGAATCATGAGCGCGATCATCTGCGCGTCTATTTAAGCAGCACGCGTCTGATTCACAAAAAAGATATCCGCCAGTTGGAATCTGCCATTGCACAACAGATTTTTAAGGGCAGGATGATGCAGGTCAAGGTCATTGAAAAGTATCATCTCTCGGAACAGTATACGCCGGAAAAGCTGCTTGATCTGTACCGCGACAGCATTTTAGAAGAACTGAAAGATTACAGCCTGATGGAATACAATCTTCTTCGGACGGCGAAGATGGAGTTTACGAGCGAAAGCCACATGCTGCTCACGCTGGAGAACACGATTATCGCACAGATGCGTTCCCATGAGATCGTGGAGTTTTTAGAGAAGGTGATCTGCGAGCGCTGCGGACTCGATCTGGCGGTGGAGCTTGCCTATGAGGAGCCGAAGGAGAGCAAATATAAGAAAAACAGTGATCTGCAGATTCAGTTTGAGATTAAAAACATCATGAAAAAGGTGCATATCCGCAATGACGACGGGGAGAGTGTGCCGGCGGTCACAGAAGGCGGTGCCGAGGCGGTTTCCGATGGCACAACAACATCTGGTGGTACAGGCGGCAATGCCACCACAAACACCGTTTCTTCTGCAAAATGCTGCAAAACCTGCGGAACATGCAGGAAAACTGCAGGAAATGGCGAAAAAGGGAAGAAGGAATTCAAGCGCAGATTCGAGGGCGGCGGCTTTAAAAGTCGGACAATCCGGATGTGATCTACGGGCGTGATTTTGAGGGATGAACCGATCGCGATCGAGAAGATTGTGGGAGAGATGGGAGAGGTGACGATCCGCTGCCAGGTCATGACGTTAGAGACCAGGGAGATCCGGAATGAGAAGACGATCGTGATTATGTCCGTGACGGATTTTACCGATTCGATTGTGTTAAAAATCTTTACCAGAAACGATCAGCTGCAAAGGAACTGCTTGACGGGGACTCGCCAAGGGAGCGTTTATAAAGATCAAGGGTGTGACGACGATCGACAAGTTCGACAGTGAGCTTACGATCGGTTCTGTGGTCGGCATCAAAAAGATTGCGGATTTTACGTCCACGCGTGCAGACACCAGCCCGGAGAAGCGCGTGGAGCTGCACTGCCATACGAAGATGAGCGATATGGATGGCGTCTCGGATGTCAAGGATATTGTAAAACGCGCCATGAAGTGGGGACACAAGGCGATCGCCATCACGGACCACGGCGATGTACAGGCTTTCCCTGACGCGAACCATGCGGTTCCGTCGGATTCGGATTTTAAGATCATCTACGGCGTGGAGGCGTATCTGGTGGATGACCTGAAGGATATTATCGTTGACTCAAAAGGACAGAGCTTAAATGACAGCTATGTCGTATTTGATCTGGGACAACCGGACTTTCGCCGGATAAGAATAAGATCATTGAGATCGGTGCCGTCAAGGTGGTGGACGGAGCTATCACGGAGCGTTTTCGACCTTCGTCAATCCGGAGGTGCCGATCCCGTATAATATTGAGCAGCTGACGTCCATCAAGGATGACATGGGCTGATGCCCAGATTGAGGAGATCCTGCCCGAATTCATGAAGTTCTGCGAGGGAACCGTCATGGTGGCACACAATGCAGAGTTCGATACCGGATTCATCCGCAAGAACTGCGAGCGCATGGACTGCCGTTTGATTTTACCATCGCAGATACCGTGGCGCTGGCGAGAATCCTGCTGCCGACAGTTAAACCGTTTCAGCTGGATACCGTGGCAAAGGCGGTCGGTGTATCGCTGGATCACCATCACCGGCGGTCGATGACGTGTACGGCGGAGATTTTTGTCAAGTTTATCGAGATGCTTCCATGAACGCGGCATGGAGACGTTAGAATGTGACCAGATGGGCGCGACGTCGCCGGAACTTGTAAAAGTTAAAGAGCCATCACGCGATCATACTGGCGATCAAACGATATCGGACGCATCAATCTCTACCGTCTGGTCTCCATGTCACACCTGACCTATTTTCACAAGACACCGCGTGTGCCAAAGAGCGAATTTGTAAAGTACAGAGAGGGACTGCTGCTCGGATCTGCCTGTGAGGCAGGCGAACTCTACCGTGCGATTTTAGACGGCAGACAGGAGGAGGAGATCATCCGTCTTGTGAAGTTTTACGACTATCTGAGATTCAGCCGATCGGCAACAACAGTTCATGCTGCGGGATGAGAAGAGCGCCATCAACTCTGTCGAGGAGCTGCGGATATCAACCGGCGGATTGTGCTGGGCGAGACATTCAACAAGCTGGTGGTCGCCACCTGCGACGTGCATTTCCTTGATCCGGAGGATGAGGTATACCGCCGTATCATCATGGCGGGCAAGGGACGGCGACGCCGATGATGTGGCACCGCTGTTCCTTCGGACAACGGAGGAGATGTTAAAGGAGTTCGAGTATCTCGGAAGCAATCTGCTGGAGGTTGTCATCACGAATCCCGGCAAGATTGCCGATATGTGTGAGAAGATCGCACCGGTGCGCCCGGACAAGTGTCCGCCGGTCATTGAGAATTCCGATCAGATGCTGCGTGACATCTGCTACACCAAGGCGCACAGCATGTACGGCGAGGAGCTTCCGTCCATCGTGAAGGAGCGATTGGACCGTGAGCTGAATCCATCATTTCCAACGGCCGTAATGTATATCACATTGCGAAACTGTGTGAAGTCCAACGAGGACGGTTATCTGGTATCCAGAGGTTCGGTCGGATCTTCGTTCGCGGCGACCATGTCCGGTATCACGGAGGTCAATCCGCTGCAGGCACATTACCGCTGTGCCTTACTGCAAGTACAGCGACTTTGATTCGCCGGAGGTCAAGGCGTTCTCCGGGCGAAGCGGATGTGATATGCCGGATAAGATCTGTCCGGTCTGTGGCAAGAAGCTGGTAAAAGACGGGTTTGATATTCCGTTTGAGACGTTCCTGGGATTCAAGGGAAACAAAGAGCCGGATATCGACCTGAACTTTTCCGGTGAGTATCAGAGTAAGGCGCATGCCTACTGTGAGGTTATTTTCGGATATGGTCATACATTCCGTGCTGGAACGATCGGTACGCTGGCGGACAAGACGGCGTTCGGATATATCAAGAATTACTACGAGGAGCGCGGTGTCCACAAGCGGAACTGTGAGATTGATCAGCTGCAGGGATGCGTCGGCGTCCGCAGGACGACGGACAGCACCCGGCGGAACGCGCCTGTGAGAGGGAGATCACGTTTACGCCGGTACAGCATCCGGCGAACGATATGACGACAGCGACGGTAACGACACATTTGATTATCACTCGATCGACCACAACCTGTTAAAACTCGATATTCTCGGACACGATGATCCGACGATGATTCGTATGCTGCAGGATCTGACGGGAATTGACCCGACAACGATCCCACTCGACGATGAGTCGGTCATGTCCTTATTTAAAAATACATCGGCACTCGGTGGACGCCGGATGACATTCATGGAATCGCTCGGATGTCTCGGTATTCCGGAGTTTGGTACCGATTTCGCCATGCAGATGGTTATCGATGCCAAGCCGCAGGAGTTCTCGGATCTGATCCGTATCTCCGGTCTGTCCCACGGTACGGACGTATGGCTCGGCAATGCGCAGACACTCATCGAGCAGGACTGGCAACGTTTCCACAGCGATCTGTACCCGTGACGATATCATGATCTACCTGATCCAGAAGGGACTTGACAGTGAGCAGTCCTTCACGATCATGGAGTCGGTGCGTAAGGGAAAAGGCTTAAAGGAAGAGGGAAGACGGAGATGCGCGCGCGATGATGCCGGAGTGGTACATAGATTCTGTGTCTGAAGATCAAGTACATGTTCCCGAAGGCACATGCGGCGGCATACGTTATGATGGCATGGCGTATCGCCTACTGTAAGGTATATTATCCTTGCCTACTATGCGTCATATTTCGATCCGCGCGACGGATTTAACTACAGATCATGTGTCAGGGCAAGGAGCGTCTTGAATATTTTTACAGGATTACACGCGGAGAAAAGATTCGCTCAAAAAGGAGCAGGATAACTTACCGCGATATGAAGATCGTGCAGGAGATGTATGCCAGAGGATTTGATTTTACACCGATCGACGTGTACCGTGCAAAGCCGGACCGTTTTCAGGTGATTGACGGCAAACTCATGCCGGCGTTAAACACGATCGATGGTATGGGCGACAATGCTGCGATTGCGGTTGCCGAGGCGGCAAAGGACGGCAAGTTTTTGTCCAAGGACGACTTCAGGCAGCGCACCGCTACGGACCAAGACGGTCATCGATCTTATGGCAGACCTTGGACTGCTCGGCGAACTGCCGAGTCAAATCAGCTGCCGTTTGATTTTACAAAGTAGAAAAGAGGCGGTTATCTTGGGATAACCGCCTTTAAAATTACAGTAGGGAAGAGAAAAAAATAACATCTGAATCAGCAGGACTGAAACAGATGTTATTACTTTTCCTAAGCTCTTTCTACTTTGCCGGATTTTAAACAGCACATGTTACATAACTCTTCGGTGTTCCGTTCACTTTACAGCTGACACGCTTGATGTTCTGACTCCACATTCTCTATTTGATCTTCTATGAGAATGACTCACGTTGTTACCGAAATGATTCCGCCAACAAACTGCACATTTTGCCATGATTTTGCACCTCCTTGCATATTTTATCCTGGTGATGCAGGACTTGCCCGCACATTCTACAGGTAAAACCTGTATAGCATACAGGCTCACAAACATGATTATTCTATCAGAAGAAAGTACATATGCAAGCAAAATTTAAAAAATATAAAATTCAAAAAACAGGGCTATGAATTTGTGCAAAAAGCGGTTATAATAGCAATAAACTAGCGTTAATATGGCTTTGAAAGGAGCATCGTATTATATGAATGGACATATGGAGACCCAGTTGGGCAAGGTTACAATAGATCCGGAAGTGATCGCAACGTATGCAGGATCGGTTGCAGTGGAATGTTTTGGAATTGTCGGTATGGCTGCAGTCAACATGAAGGGACGGTCTGGTGAAGCTTTTAAAGAAGGATTATCTCACACACGGCATCAATGTCGTCATTGATGAGGAGAACAAGATCACGATCGATTTTCATGTGATCGTATCTTACGGCGTCAGCATCATCACGGTATCCGATAATCTCGAGACGGTAAAATATAAGGTCGAGGCGTTTACCGGAATGGAAATTAAGAAATGAACATCTACGTCGAAGGCGTACGAGTGATTGATTAAGGAGGATTTTGAGGTGGAGATCACTACGATAAATGCCGAGGCTCTCGCAAAAGCGTTTCTGGCCGGAGCGAAAACTTGAAGCAAAGAAAGAATTTATCAATGAACTGAACGTTTTCCCTGTTCCGGATGGAGATACCGGTACGAACATGACCATGACGATCATGTCTGCCGCGAAGGAAGTGGCGGCGATGGCAGAGCCGGACATGAAGTCACTTGCAAAGGCAATTCCTCCGGTTCCTCCGGGGCGAGAGGTAATCCGGCGTCATTCTTCCCAGCTGTTTCGCGGATTTACCAAGGTTATTGCAGAGTATGATGAGATTGATGTGCAGGTATTGTCCGATGCGTTTGAGAAGGCGGAGACCGCATACAAGGCGGTTATGAAGCCGAAGGAAGGTACGATTCTTACGGTTGCCAAAGGAATGGCGGTACGTGCGGTAGAACTGAGTGAGGAGGAGACGACCGATCTGCTTGCGTTCTGCGAGGAAGTCATCAAAGAGGGGATCATGTCCTTAGTATGACGCCGGATATGCTCCGGTATTAAAGCAGGCAGGAGTAGTGGATTCCGGCGACAGGGTCTGATGCAGGTGATGAAAGGTGCGCTTGATTCCTGCAGGCAAGGAGATCGATTACTCGATTGAGGCACCGGAGAAGCAGCCGGCGGCCGAGACGGGAAGCACTCCTACAATATCGAGGCACAGGCGGCTCAGGAGATCAAGTTTGCGTACTGTACACAGTTTTGATTATGTTGGAGAAGCCGATTTCCACAAGACAGGAGACGGAGTTCAAAGAGTACTTAGAGGGCATCGGTGATTCGATCGTTGTTGTCGCTGATGACGAGATTGTAAAGGTGCATGACCGAATGATCCGGACTCTGCAATGCAGCGCGGTCTGACTTACGGAAGCCTTACGACGATCATCATTGAGAATATGAAGTTAGAGCGTGACGAGAAGATCTCTGCACCAAGGAAAAGGAGATGCAGTCGGAGACTATCGAGGATGTGGAGAAGCAGTTAAAAGGCGAGGAAGTACAAAAGGAGCAGGAGCCTGAAGGAGATGGGCTTTATCTCTGTCAGCATCGGCGACGGCATCAATGAGATCTTCAGGGACTTGTGTGGACTACATTATTGAGGGCGGACAGACGATGAACCGGAGCACCGAGGATATGTTAAACGCTATCGAAAAGTGAACGCGAAGAATATCTTTATTCTTCCGAATAACAAGAATATTATTCTCGCAGCCAATCAGACAGCCTCTCTTGTGGAGGACAAAAGATCATCGTGATCCCGACCAAGACAATCCCGCAGGGAATCACGGCGCTCATCAACTATATTCCGGACAGCACACCGGAGGAGAATGCAGAGCGCATGAGCGAGGAGCTTGGCACGGTAAAGACCGGTCAGGTGACCTATGCGGTGCGCGATACCGTGATCGATGACAAGGAGATCAAGCAGGATGATTTTATGGGCATCGGCGATCAGGAATCCTTCTGTCGGGAAGGAGCTTGAGACTACGGTGTTGGATATGATCGAACAGCTCATCGATGAGGATTCGGCGATTGTCAGCATCTACTACGGGGAGGATGCCAGGGAAGATGCAGCGAATGCGATCGGTGAAAAGATCACAGAGGCGCATCCGGATGTCGAGGTGGAAGTCCACTATGGCGGACAGCCGATCTATTATTACGTGATCTCCGTCGAGTAAGACGAAAAGTGTAAATAACATAAGCACAGGGCTGCTGCACGGACATCGCTTGAGGCGGTTGACGGTGCGGCAGCCTTTTTCTAAAGGAAACAGAGTATGAATCAGAGTACATCCATAATAGAGATCAAGGGAATCGGGGAAAAGACAGCCGCCCTGTTCCAGAAATTAAATATCGAAACGGTGGGGGATCTGCTGCTTCATTATCCGAGGACGTATGTGCAGTTCCCGGTAGCAAAAGAGGTGGCGGAGGTCACGGACGGCGAGACGGAGGCGGTACTCGGCAGGGTGAGAAAGACACCCGTTGTGAGACGCACGAGAAGCATGCCGGTCACGGTGACGACCATCGGCACGGATGAGGCGGAACTTGAACTGGTGTGGTTTCGGATGCCATACATCAAAAGCCAGCTTGCACCGGGCAATACCTATGTATTTTACGGGAAGGTGGCGCGCAAAGGCAGCCGTCTTGTGATGGAGCAGGCAGCCATCTATTCCGGGGAAGCGTACGCCGCCATGGAGCAGGCATTTTTGCCGGTGTATGGCCTGACTGGAGGAATCTCGAACAATCTGGTCACAAAGACCGTGCGCTCGGTGCTCGGCAGAGAAGAACTGTTTAAGGAATATCTGCCCCGGGAGATCCGCAGCCGCTAAGCAAACTCTGCGAGTACAATTCATGCGATCAAAGAGATTCATTTTCCGGAAAATATGGACACGCTGATCGCGGCGCGCAACCGTCTCGTGTTTGATGAGTTTTTCTATTTATTTAAATATGCAGTACCACAAGGAGAAGCGGATCAAGGAAGCCAACGAATTTGAACTCCGGGAGGATTCTTTACCGATGAGCTGATTGCCAGGCTGCCGTATGAGCTGACCGGCGCGCAGAAGCGGGCGCTCTCGGAAGTGAAGCGCGATATGCGAAGCCCTTATGTCATGCAGCGGCTGATTCAGGGAGATGTCGGTTCCGGAAAGACGATCATAGCGTTTTTGGCGATGGCAGATGCCGCGCACAATGATTACCAGTCGGCGATCATGGCGCCGACGGAAGTGCTTGCCAGACAGCACTATGAGACGTTTCAGAAGTTGTGCGAAGAGTTTGGATTAAAGATTCCGGTGGTGCTTCTCACCGGCTCCATGACGGCGCGTCAGAAGCGCATGGCATACGAGGCGCTGCAGCTTTATCCCAATGCGATGGTGGTCGGAACACACGCGTTGATTCAGGAGCGCGCCATCTACGATAACCTGGCGCTCGTCATCACGGATGAGCAGCACCGCTTCGGCGTCCGCCAGCGGGAAATATTTGCGGAAAAGGGCAGACATCCGCATATTCTGGTGATGAGCGCCACGCCGATCCCCAGAACGCTCGCCATTATCCTGTATGGGGATCTGGACATCTCGGTGGTGGACGAGGTGCCTGCAAAGCGTCTTCCGGTCAAAAACTGCGTGGTCAATACGGGCTATCGGAACAAGGCGTATGCATTTATCGAAAATGAGGTCAAAAACGGGCATCAGGCATACGTGATCTGTCCTCTGGTGGAGGAAGTCGAGGGCATGGAGACGGAGAATGCCACGGACTACGTCAAGAAACTCCGGCAGATTTTTCCGGAGGAGATTCAGCTCGGACTGCTGCACGGGCAGATGAAACCGGCGCAGAAGAACAAAGTCATGGAGGCATTTATGAAAAATGAGGTGCAGGTGCTGGTGGCGACCACGGTCGTGGAAGTCGGCGTCAATGTGCCGAATGCCACGGTCATGATGATCGAAAATGCGGAGCGGTTCGGCCTGGCGCAGCTTCACCAGCTCCGCGGCCGTGGGAAGAGGCGATGCACAGTCCTACTGTATTATGGTGAACTGCTCGAGCGCAAAGACGGCGGAGCGCAGACTTAATATCTTAAATGATTCCAATGACGGATTTCGGATTGCAAGCGAGGACTTAAAACTGCGGGGCGGGGGATTTCTTCGGGATCCGTCAGTCCGGCGAACTGCAGTTTGCACTTGGCGACATCTATCAGGATGCTGCCGTGCTGCGGGATGCATCGGAGGCGGTCGGCGAACTGCTTTGCAGAAGATCCGGATCTTATGTCCGGTGAGCATGAGAACCTGCGGCATTATCTCGAAGCTTTCCTTATGCGGGAACAGAATCAGATGAGCTTATAATTTCACACATAAAACGGGACCGGTGCAAACGCCGGTCCCGTCTTTTTCTTTGGTATTTTTTTCTCTTTCTCGGAATGTCTGCAACGGGCGGGTTACTTGCCTGCCATCTGCTTTTCCTGTGCCTCAATCATTTTCTTGACCATATAACCGCCGACAGAACCATTCTGTCTGGAGGTAAGATCTCCGTTGTAGCCGTCCTTTAACGGCACGCCGATCTCGCTCGCTACTTCGTACTTGAAGCGGTCCAGTGCACTTTTTGCCTCAGGGATTGCTGCTCTGTTAGATGAACGATTTGTCATGATTTTTTCCTCCTTTGGTGTGTTAATGATCCTTTGTTATCATTGTTATGATCACTTTGTCTGTCTTAGACTTTTGGGTCACAGACTTCGTCTGAACTTGCGCCATCTGCGTTTGTTCAGGAATAGTATGTGAGAATTTAAGAGAGATAAACATGCAGTTTTGTCAAAAACAGGAAAGCTTCCATTTTTGTACAGGCTTCCCTGCAGTTTGGCTCTTGCAATCTTGCGGGGCTGTGATATAATGTGAAAAAAGTTAGTTAAAACTAACGATTGTCCGCAAAAAGGAAACAGGAATATTCCTGCATGGGGATGTTCCGGAAAGAGGAGATTATGTCGGAGGAAGAAAAGAAATTTCTGGAAATTGTTGATCTGAAAAGGGATTTGAAGCGGCGAGACACGGCAGGAGGTACTGCGCGGGATGAACTTTCCGTGGCGAAGGGAGAGTTCTGCGCTGCTCGGACCGTCCGGCTCCGGGAAATCGACGCTGCTCAATATTATCGGAGGCATTGACAGTGCGGATTCCGGTTATATCCTCGATCGGCGGTGATAAGCTGGAGGAGATGAGTGAGAAGAAACTAACGCAATACCGGCGCAAGCATCTCGGTTATGTCTTTCAGATGTATAACCTGATCGGGAATCTGAACGTAAAGGAAAATATCGAGGTCGGCGCGTATCTGTCCGATCATGCGCTGGATATTGATGAACTGTTACATACGCTGAGACTTTATGAGCACAGATACAAGCTCCCGAATCAGCCTCCGGCGGTCAGCAGCAGAGAGTATCCATCGGAAGGGCGATCGTCAAGAACCCGGATATTCTGCCTGTGATGAGCCGACGGGCGCACCTCGATTATCATACGTCCAAAGAGATCTTAAAGCTGATCGAGGATGTGAATATAAAATACGGCAATACGGTTATTATGGTTACGCACAACGAGGCGATCCGGCATATGGCAGATCATGTGATCAAGCTGCGACGGGGAAGTACGTCACAAATGAGATCAACACGGATAAAGTTTCAGCGGCAGATCTGGAATGGTAAGGAGTGTGACCGGCATGAAGAAGAAAAGACAAGAAATCCGCTGATCAGACGCATACCGAGGGAACTGGCGGGAGACTGGAGAAAATATCTGCTCGTGAGCCTGTTCCTCATTTTGACAATCGGCTTTGTATCGGGAATGTACGTTGCCAACGAGAGCATGATGAAGGCTGCAGATGAGGGAGTCACGAAATATAAGCTGGAGGACGGACATTTTGAACTGAATGAGGAGGCGGATCAGACACTGCTCGCTGCGATTGCCACGGGAGAGAAAGCGGATGTAAAGCAGTATTACACGGACAAGGCAAAGCGTGAGTTGGATGAGAAGTTTGACGATGAATTTGAGGATAAGTTCAAGGACGAATTCGACAGCCAGTTCAAGGAGGAATTTGACCGCAAATTCAATGCGGAATTTCAGACACAGTTTGACCAGACGTTTGCGGCGCAGGTAAAACAGACACTGCTGGCACAGGGATGGATGAGACCATGGCTGCAGCGATGCTAGATACGGCGGTGGCGCAGGCAAAGCAGGCGGGAAGTTATCAGCAGGCCTACGATGCCGCTTACGAGAGCGCGTATCAGAAAGCCTACGATACCGCCTATGACGAGGCGTATGGGAAGGCACATGACGAGGCGTACGAGAAGGCGTACGACGAAGCCTGGGACAAGATTCTGGATGAAATTGACGAAAAATATCAAAAGGCGGAAGACAAATACGAATTGAACGATCCTGATTTTGCGGCGGTTCCGGTGAATTTATTTGAAAATTTTACCGGAATGAAGAGGAGGATCGACGGCGACGGCGTCCGGACGGGAATGTCCGCGTTTTCAAAAAGACGGACGAGGTCAATCTGGCGTGTCTGATGGAAGGAAGCTTCCCGGCATCTTCCGATGAGATTGTGGTGGACCGCATGCACGCGGACAATGTCGGCATTGTGGTGGGAGATACCATAACGGTCGGCGGAGAGGCGTATCGTGTCGTCGGACTGATCGCCTATGTCAATTATGCCACACTGCATGAAAAAAGTACGGATCTGATGTTTGATGCGCTGAAATTCAATGTGGCGATGGTGACGGAAGACGGATTTGCGCGCCTGCACGAGAAGGTGCACTATGATTATGCGCGGAACTATGTGACAGAACCGGCGGATGAGGCGGCAGAAAAAATCTGTCGGATGATTTTATGAAAGCCCTGCTGACGCAGGTGGTTGTCGCGGATGCGGAGATTGAGGATTATGTTCCGAATATGCGAACCCTGCCATTCATTTTGCAACGGATGACATGGGCTCTGATGAGGCGATGGGCGGTGTGCTGCTCGATATTCTGATTGTGATTATTGCTTTTATTTTTGCCATTACAATCAGCAACACGATTGCCAGGGAGTCGGCTACCATCGGAACACTCCGCGCTTCGTTACACGCGCGGGAACTGGTGGCACATTATCTGTCGATGCCGGTCATTGTGACGCTCGTCGCGGCGCTGATCGGAAACATTCTCGGATATACGGTGTTCAAAAATATTGTGGTTTCGATGTATTATAACAGCTACAGCCTCCGACTTACGAGACGATATGGAATCCGGATGCGTTTATCAAGACGACAATGATTCCGCTGATTCTGATGTTTGTTGTAAACCTTGTGGTGATTGCGCGGATGATGCGCCATACGCCGTTACAGTTTTTGCGGCATGATTTAAAGAAGACAAAGCGTAAAAAGGCGATGCGCCTGCCAAGATTTAAGTTTTGAGCCGTTTCCGCCTGCGCGTTATGCTTCAGAATATGGCGAATTATGCGATCCTTTTTGTCGGAATATTCTTCTGTATGGTCATGCTGGCGATGGCGGTCGGCATGCCGGATACGCTCGGCTATTACAAGGAGAATGCCAAGGATCTGATGTTCGCGAAGTATCAGTATGTGCTTGCGTCCTGGGAGGATGAGGACGGCGATGTCATCACAACAAAGGAGCCGGGTGCGGAAAAATTCAGCATGACATCTCTTTTACGGAAGAGTGATACACTCGATGAGGAAGTATCTGTCTACGGCATCTCCGATGACAGCCGGTATGTAAAAATCGATGATCTTACTCATTTAAAAGAGAACGAGGCATATATTTCCGCCTCCTATGCGGACAAATACGATGTCTCTGTGGGCGACGATGTCACACTGGATGAAAAGTACGAGAATCAGCAGTATACCTTCCGGGTGGCGGGCATTTTGACAAGTCCCAGAGCATTGCCGTATTTCTGCCGATTGAAAATTACCGGGAGGTATTTGAGCAGGATGCGGATGCGTTTGGCGGCTATTTCTCAGACACGGAGATTACGGACATTGCGGAGGAAAATATCGCGACGGTAATTACGGAGCAGGACATCACGAAAATGTGCGATCAGCTGGATCACTCGATGGGATCGTATATGAGCTATTTCCAGATCTTATGCATCCTGCTGTCTGCGGTGTTAATTTATCTTCTCACAAAGATCATCATTGAGAAGAATGAGACGGCAATTTCCATGACAAAGATCCTGGGCTATGAGAACCGGAGATTGCTAGCATTTATCTGCTGTCGACCACGATTGTTGTGATCGTGGCGGATGCAATCTGCGTGGTGCTTGCGCGCTCGTGATGAATGCCGCATGGAAAGTGATCATGTACAGTTACAGCGGATGGTTTTCCTTTGTCATTCTTCCGGCGGGCTATGTGAAAATGTTCGCGTTTGTTCTGATCGGTTATCTGATCGTGATGATGTTTGACTTTATGCGGATCAGAAAAATTCCGATGGATCAGGCATTAAAAAATGCCGAGTGAGATGCACCACTGGAAAAGAGAGGGATATCTATTGCATAGTTTCCGAAATTCTTCTATAATCAAGGGGATGTTTTTGAAAAATCCCGAGATAAAGGAGCAGAACATGGACAAAATAGAAATCTATATTGACGAATTACTGGAGAAGAGTACCCCGGACCGCCCGATCTGGAATATTGAGAAGATTTTGCAGGGCTTAAAGTCCACCTGGAATTACATAGACGGATGCATGATCAAGGCGATTCTTGAGATGTACGCGATCACAAAAGACGAGAAATATTTTCGCTTTGCCGACAACTTTATCGACTGCAAGGTCAGAGAGGACGGATCGATTGAGGGCTATTCGGTAGAAGAATTAAATATTGACAATGTCAATGCGGGAAAAACCCTGTTTGAGCTCTACGATCTGACCGGAAAAGAAAAATACCGGAAGGCGATCGATCTTGTATACAGCCAGATTGAGCAGATGCCGCGCACGGCAGAGGGAAATTTCTGGCACAAGAATATTTACCCGAATCAGGTCTGGCTGGACGGACTGTATATGTGTCAGCCGTTTTATATGGAGTATGAGACGAGATTTCATGAGAAGAAGAATTATGACGATATTTTCCGCCAGTTTTTCAATGTGGTGGAGCATATGCGCGATCCGAAGACCGGACTGTACTATCATGCTTATGATTCTTCCAGAGAGATGTTCTGGTGCGACAAGGTGACGGGGTTAAGCCAGAATTTCTGGCTGAGAGCGCTTGGCTGGTATTCCATGGCGCTTCTTGACACGTTGGACAAGGCGGATGCGTCGGTGGGAGAGCCGTATGAGCGCCTGAAGAAGGTGTTTGTGGATCTGATGGACGCCATGTTAAAGTATCAAGACGCCAGCGGTATCAGGTTGTGAATTTTGAGGCATGGAGAAGAATTATCTGGAGACCAGCGGAAGCTCGATCATGGCATACGCGCTGCTTAAGGGTGCGCCTGGGCTTTCTGCCGGAGAACTATCAGACATACGGTGCAAAGGCATTCCACGGCATCTGTGAGAAATATCTCTCCGAGGATGCGGACGGAAGCCTGCACTTGACGGCATCTGCTTAGTTGCCGGACTTGGCGGAAAACAGATGCGCTCCGGCACCTACGATTATTATATGTCGGAGCCGGTGGTAAAAGATGATGCAAAGGGCGTCGGCCCGTTCCTGCTCGCATACACAGAGATGCGCAGAGCAGGACTGATCGAAAGCCTAGGGCGCTTTTACTCGATCAGGGTCAGGCCGGAGATGTCCGGGTGAATGGTCAGAGAATAATTGGTATAGTATACAACAAAGCCGGGCGCGCTGCCGTTCGGCTTTTACGTTCTTTTTCTGGAGATAGTCAATCTCAATCTTGTCGTTGTCCCTGCCTTTGAATAATAACCGGCGAGTCTTCCGGCTTCCTCAAAGACGCGGTCCGGCAGTTCGTCGTTGCCGGATTTTACGATGACGTGGGAGCCGGCATTCCTTTGGCGTGAAACCACCAGTCGTTGCCGGTGGCAAATTTGAAGGTCAGCTCTTCGTTCTGGTAATTGTTCTTCCCGACATAGATGTCATACCCGTCGGAGGAGCGGTAGTGGAACGGTTTGCTCTTACTCTTGGCCTTCTTGTCGGTGCGCTTCCTGCGGATATAGCCGTATTCCATCAGCTCTTCCTTGATCTGCACGAGATCGTCTTCCGTGAGTGCAATATCGAGCGAGGTTGCGATGCTCTAAGTGTTCGATCTCGGCGCGCGTCTCCGCGGTCAGATCCGTGAGGGCTTCATACGTGCGCTTTAACTTATTGTATTTGTCGAAAAATTTCTGGGCATTCGCCTTGGCATCAAGCATCGGGTCGAGCGTAATCTTGATCATCTCGTTGGTGTAGTAATTGAGTGCCTCCAGTTCCTTTGCACCTTCCGCAAGCCCGTAGCCGTAAGTATGGATCAGCTCGCCGTATACCTTATATTTGTCACGCTTTTCGGTATCCTTTAACTGCTTTTCCTGCAGCTGGTATTTTTGCGGCTGCGGTCTATAGGCGGTGGCGACAATCCGGCGCAGGTCGACGGACTTCTGCCGGATGCGCGTGTAGACGTTGCGTGAGGCGTAATACTGTTCCAGGACCGCTGAGATCGAAGAAAAGTGCTGCATCGTGTAGTCGCTTCCGTTTGCAGCGGCACCGGTGGAATTTGTGGCTTCCGCGGCATCGTCGCTGCCGACATATTCGGTCAGACGGAAGCAGGAAAATTCGACCGGCTCCCTGTCGCGGGTGATGATGTTCGGCTCGTAGCGGTGCTCTTTACGTCCTCCATCAGCCAGGCAAAGTTGTGATAGAGATGCTTTGGCATCCGTAAGCGAATCCACGGACATGTCGCCGTCGATGGAGGCGCGGTGGCAGATTTCTGTTAGCGACGAGGGGCTGACACCGGTAAAGGAGGTGTAGAGCGCCTTTGCGATCGGAAGCGGCTTTTCATGGCGCTGCCAAAAGTCTCCTCCGTGACCTCCAACGGATTCAGACGGTCATCCTGCGTTGCGGGAATGTAGGTGCGTCCCGCAGAACTTCACGCAGAGAACTCATCGCAGCCGATACGTGTTTGATGCTGTCGATGATTCTGCCGTTCGCATCGCAGAAAATGATATTGCTCCGCTTGCCCATCAGCTCCACGATCAGGGTTTTCTGACACAGGTCGCCCATCTCGTCCAAGTGCTCGATCTTGAAGTTGATGATGCGCTCCATGTGCGGCTGGCTGATCTCCACGATCCGTCCGTTTGCGATATGCTTGCGCAGAAGCATGCAGAAATTCGCGCGGTGAGCGGACTCGGTTTGTTGGTGCCGGTCAGATATAAAACGGCAGGAAGCGCTCGCCGACATGGCAAGGCGGTACTGACCGTTAGATCCTTTAAGGCGAAGAGCAGCTCGTCGGTTTCCGGCTGCGCGATTTTGCTGATTTTTGCATTCAGAATCGTGTTGTTTAATTCGTATACTAAATTGGATATGACAAATCCGTCAAAAGCCATGATGTTTGTACTCCTTCATAAATAATGTGAATCCATTATAGTAGAAAACGCTGCAAAATACAAATGGAAAGAGGAGGCGGGGAGTTAGAAAAAACAAACTTGGTCTTTACAATTCGGCTTAGGGAAGGTAAATTAAGAGAGGGATTTTATAACCCTTATTTTATGCGGCGACCGAAAACGGGGACACCGGACAGGAGGTTATCTATGGCAAAAGAATTACCAAAAAGAAGTGAGGTAAAAGAGGAATATACATGGGATGTAAGTGCGATGTATGCTTCTAAAACAGCATGGGAGGCAGATCTTAAGGAAGTGGATGCGATCGTTTCTGATCTCGCAAAGTTAGAGGGCAGTGTTATGGCTTCCGCAGAGAAGCTTCTTACGGCGCTGGAGCTTGGCGCGCGCGCAGAGCAGAAGATCGATCTGGCGTTTAATTATGCGGAGCGCCTGTTTGACCAGGATCAGAAGAACACCGAGCATCAGGCAATGTCGCAGAAAATGTACGGTGTTATGACGGATTATCAGAGCCGCACGGCATTTGTTGTGCCGGAGATTCTGGCAGCCGACAAAGCAACGCTTGCGCAGTATTTTGCTGAAAAAAGGAACTGGAACTCTACCGCGGACTGGTAGATGAGATCCTGCGCACCAAAGAGCATGTCCTCTCGGCGGAGATGGAAAAACTGGTGGCGATGACCGGAGAGATGGCACAGACGCCGGAGCAGGTATATTCCATCATCAACAATGCGGATCTGATCTACCCGGAGATCGAGGATGAAAACGGGAGAAGGTGCGCCTTCCCACGGCAATTTGAATGCCGTTCGAGGAATCGGGCGACCGCCGCGTCAGAAAAGATGCGTTTGAAGCTTTTTACAGTATCTACAAACAGTTTGCCGGAACGATTGCCGGACTTTACAACGGACAGGTAAAGCAGCAGATTTTCTATGCGAAGGCGAGAAATTATGCGTCCACGCTGGAAGCGGCAGTCGATGCGAACAACGTGCCGGCGAAGGTTTACCGCAATCTGGTGGAGACCGTAAATGCCAACATGGACAAGATGCACCGCTATGTAAAGCTGCTCAAGAAGTGCCCTCGGTGGACGAACTTCACATGTATGACATCTACACGCCGATGATCGCGGATGCAGCCAAAAAGGTTTCCTATGATGAGGCGAAGGAGACGGTGCTTAAGGCGCTCGCACCTCTTGGTGAGGACTACGTTGCAACGGTAAAGGAAGGCTTTGAGAACCGCTGGATCGATGTCTATGAGAACGAGGGGAAGCGGAGCGGTGCATACTCGGCAGGCGCGTTCGGCACGCACCCGTATGTCCTGTTGAATTATAACGATACGTTAGACAACATGTTTACGCTCGCACACGAGATGGGACATGCCATGCATTCCTGGTACTCGAATGCAAATCAGCCTTATATTTACTCCCAGTACAAGATTTTCGTGGCGGAGGTTGCCTCTACCTGCAACGAGATCCTTCTGATGGAGTATCTGCTCGCGAACACGACGGACAAAAAAGAGCGTGCCTACCTGTTAAATCATTATCTCGACAGCTTTAAGGGAACAGTGTACCGCCAGACCATGTTCGCGGAGTTCGAGATGAAAAGCAACCAGATGGCGGAAGCGGGCGAAAGCTTAAATGCTGAGAATCTCTGCAAACTCTATTACGGACTGAACCAGAAGTATTTCGGCGAGGATATGGTCTCCGATCCGCAGATCGCTTATGAGTGGGCGAGAATCCCGCATTTTTACTATAATTTCTATGTATACCAGTATGCGACCAGCTTTTCCGCAGCGGTGGCGATCGCGCACGGCATTCTGGAGGAGGGCGCACCGGCAGTGGAGCGCTACAAGAAGTTCCTCTCCGGCGGATGCTCCATGTCTCCGGTAGATCTGTTAAAACAGGTCGGCATCAATATGGAGGAGCCGAAGCCGATTCAGGATGCACTCGATGTATTCGGAAAAGTGCTCGACGAGATCGAGACACTGATCTAGGAAAAGATGTAAATGATTGATTACGGCAGCGGAAAGTCTGGAATACTATACCATAAAAGAAACAGGAGGTATGGTATTCGTGAAACAGGTAGAAGTGCTGCTGAATGCGCCGGAGCGCGCACTAAGATTCTGCAATATCCTAAGTGCCTGCGAGGGACCGTTTGATCTTGGCGGGGCAGTTACACGGTGGACGGCAAGTCCATTCTGGGAATCTGCACAATGGATCTTACTGTGCCGCTCACACTTTCCATCTATGATGAGACGGAAAATGTGCTGGAAAAAATCCGGGAGTTTCTGGTGTAAATTCCGGATGCGGCGCAGGGTTTTTCTGTCTATAAAAACGGTTTCAGTTCGCATGCGAGCAGTTCTTCCATGCGGATGAGTTCTTCTGCCTTGCCTCTGGCCTCGCGGTCAGCGGCAAGGTACTGGTTGATGTGCCGCTGCATTGTCTTGGTGCCCATGTGGCAGCGCGTCCGTAATCAGATCTGCACAGACCCGGTCACTGTCGTCGATGGCAAGTTTTGCGTTCGTTTTGATCCAGGACATGCCCTTGGCGATGACGCCCGGGTCTTTTGTCGTATCGCCGTATTTCTGCAGCAGAATATGCAGTTCGTTGCCAAGCTGTTCGTGATGGTTTTTGGATGAGATCAGAATCTCACGCAGCTTCTGATCTTTGACATTTTCCAGAATCTCGCCGATGGAATAGACTGCCATCTGCGTTCCGGCGTTGCACTCGCGCAGCAGATAAATGGTATCTTCGTTAATCATAGTTGTCTCCTTTTGGGAACCTGGTCTGAAGCGACGGCATCCCTTTTCGATAATATGTCTTTTTTATTTTGGAATTATACATGACAAATTGTCTGACAAATTGTCATAACAACTCGTCTTGTCATCTGTAAAGATATGTGCTACTCGGATGAAATGTGACCGGCGTATCAGATGCCGGGATACGAAAAGAGGGAATAAATAAGATGAGAGATATGTACTATGACGTAGTGATTGCAGGCTGCGGAGTGGCAGGTGCTGTATACGGCGCTGCGTCTTGAAGAGACAAGAAGATTCTGATGCTGTCCAAAGAAGATCTGAGAGCTGTGGATTCCATGCTGGCTCAGGGAGGCATCTGTGTGCTGCATGATGAGAACGATTATGATTCCTATTTTGAGGATACCATGCGGGCGGGACATTATGAGAACCGGAAGGAGAGCGTGGATCTCATGATCCGCGGAAGCCGGGCGATCATCGATGATCTGCTTTCCCTCGGGGTCCGTTTTGCGAAGAATCCGGACGGCACGCTTGCCTACACGAGAGGGAGCACATTCCAGGCCCAGAATCTGTTTTCATGAGGATATCACCGGCAAGGAGATCACCACGACGCTGCTTTCGCATGTGAAAAAATTGACGAATGTGACCATCATGGAATATACTGTAATGACAGATATTCTCGTCGTGAATTATCACTGCTGCGGCATGATCGCGAAGACAAGGGACGGCGAGACGCTGCACATCCATGCGCAGGATACGGTCATGGCGACAGGCGGCATCGGCGGTCTGTATGAGCACTCCACGAATTTCCCGATTCTGACGGGCGATGCCTGCCGGATTGCGGAGCAGCACGGAGTAGAATTGGAGCACATGGATTATGTGCAGATCCATCCGACCTGTCTCTACAGCAAAAAGCCGGGCAGAAGCTTGATCTCAGAGTCCGCCAGAGGCGAGGGCGCGATTCTCTTGAATCACAAGGGAGAGCGGTTCGTCAACGAACTGCTTCCGCGCGATGTCGTGACGAAAGCGATCCGCGAGGAGATGGAAAAAGAGGGTGTCGACCATGAATTCATCTCCTTTGAGAACGTACCGGAGAAGATCATCAAGGACATTTACATACTTTAGCGAGAAATGTCTGGAAGAGGGCTATGACATCTTAAAGGAGCCGGCACCGATCGTTCCGGCACAGCACTATATTATGGCGGCGTCCATGTGGACCGCGATCTCGAACGACTCATGCCGCATCTGTATGCGGTCGGGGAGACAAGCTGCAACGGGGTTCACGGGAAGAACCGGCTTGCCAGCAACAGTCTCCTGGAGAGCCTTGTTTTTGCAAAGCGCGCCGCACAAAAGATCGAACTTACACAGAAAGGAAAAGAAGAACATGAATCCAATTACCATGCAGCTTGTTGCTGACAAATATATCAAGATGGCGTTAGAGGAGGACATCAACAGTGAGGATGTCTCCACCAACGCCGTGATGCCGGAGTACAAAAAGGGCGACGTACAGTTGATCTGCAAGGAGGACGGAATTCATTGCGGGTTTACAGATTTTCGAGCGTGTGTTCACACTGCTGGATGAAAAGACGCAGGTGGAGTTCTTCGTGAAGGATGGCGAGAAAGTGAAAAAGGGACAGACCCTTGCGGTTGCTGACCGGCGATATCCGGGTACTGCTGTCGGGAGAGCGCACGGCACTCAACTATCTGCAGCGCTTAAGCGGCATTGCAACTTACACGCACAGAGTGGCGAAGCTTCTGGAGGGATCTAAGACGAAGCTCTGGATACCCGCAAACAACGCCGGGTATGCGTATTTTAAAAATATGCGGTGCGCATCGGCGGCGGATGCAATCACAGATATAATCTGTCGGACGGCTTGCTCTTAAAGGACAATCACATCGATGCGGCAGGCGGTGAAGGAAGCCGTTGCGGCAGCGAAGGCATATGCACCGTTTGTGCGCAAGATCGAGGTGGAGACAGAGAACCTTGATATGGTAAAAGAAGCCGTGGAAGCAGGCGCGATATTATCATGCTCGACAATATGACACCGGAGCAGATGGCGGAAGCTAACCGCGTGATCGACGGACGTGCCGAGACCGAGTGTTCCGGCAATATCACAAAGGAAAATATTAAGACCATTACATCTCTTGGTGTGGATTACGTGTCCAGCGGCGCGCTGACACATTCTGCGCCGATCCTGGATATCAGTCTGAAACATTTGCGTGTGCTGGAAGGGTGAGAAAATCTATGGAAAAAGAAATGACCGGTGCGGACAGAAGAAAAAAACTGATCTTTCTGATGCGGGAGTCGGAACAGCCGCTCCGGGACGCAGCTTGCCAGGTCACGGGGTGAGCCGGCAGGTCGTGCAGGACATTGCGCTGCTTAGAACAGAAGGGTATCCGATTGTCGACCGCGAAGGGCTATCTGCTCAACGAACTGAAAATGCGAATCTGCGCTTGCAAGGTCTGCCATACCAATGAACAGGTTGAGGGAGGAACTCACGACGACGTTGATCTGGGCGGCACCGTCTTAAATGTCACCGTGGTGAACCACAGGGTTTACGGGCGCGTGGAAGCGGCGCTCAATATCAGAACCGGCGGGATGCAGGGCTTCTTAAATGATCTTAGAACCGGAAAATCGGTTCCGCTTTTGAATGTGACTTCCGGCTATCATTTTCACAAAGATTTCCGCGGAAAGCGAAGAAGTGCTCGACGAGATAGAGCATGCACCTGCAGAAAAGGGCTTTCTGGCGGAAGTGATGCCCTACGAGCAGGAGACATGCCTAAACGGCACGATATGTATGATTAACGCCGCATGGCATACGCCATGGCACCTGTATGTCATAGAGAATTGCTGCCATGTCGTAAGGAATCATTTTGCAGCTCTTGACTTCAAACCGGATTCGATTTATAATAAATCGAATTAGCATCAGAAGCTATCAGTGTTAGGGAGACAGTGAATGATTAAGAGCATGACCGGTTTCGGGCGCGCGGAGGTTGCGGATGCAAGCCGCAAGTTTACCGTGGAGATCAAGTCCGTGAATCACCGTTATCTGGATGTGAATATCAAGCTGCCGAAGACGCTGAATTTCTTTGAGAGTGCGATCCGCAGTCTGTTAAAGGAATATATCGAGCGCGGCAAGGTGGATGTATTTATATCTTATGAAGATTACACAGAAGAGAATTATTCGTTAAAATACAATGCGGGGCTTGCAGAGCAGTACATGACCTATCTGAAGGAGATGGCAGAGCAGTTCGGCATCGAGAATGACGTGCGCGTGAGCACGTTGTCCCGCTATCCGGACGTCTTCGTGATGGAGGAGCAGAGCCCGGATGAGCAGAAGCTTTGGGCGGGATTGGAGCAGGCACTCCGCCAGGCGGCAGCGCAGTTTGTGGAGAGCCGTATCAAAGAGGGAGAGCGTCCTCAGGGCGGATCTCGTGGAGAAGCTTGACGGCATGATTCTATGCGGGATTACATTGAGTTTCGTCGCCGCAGATCCTGAGGAGTACCGCATGCGGTATTGAGAGCGCAGGAAACTCCTGGGCGACAGACAGCTCGACGATGCAAGAATTGCGGCGGAGGATTACTATTTTGCCGACAAGATCTGCGTGGATGAAGAGACAGCGTCTCAAGAAGCCATATCTTAAGCATGAAGGAGACCCTGCTTGCCGGCGGCGGCATGGGCAGAAAGCTTGACTTTATTGCGCAGGAGATGAACCGCGAGGCGAACACCATCCTCTCAAAGACGACCGATGGTTTCGGACGTCGGCATCAATCTGAAGACGGACATCGAGAAGGTCCGTGAGCAGATTCAGAACATTGAGTAGGTGGCGTCCATGGCTGGTTAATCAACATCGGCTTTGGCATATGGTCAACACCGATAAGATCATAAGTATCATCCGTCGGATTCCGCCGGCAAAGCGGCTGATACAGCGCGGCAAGGAGACGGAGACGTTAATCGATGCGACACAGGGCAGACGCACCAAGAGTGTGATCTTTACCGAAAATAATAAAATTATATTGTCGGCATTGCAGCCGGAGACACTGGCAGGAAGATTTAACGGCAATACCGCAGAGGATTATGACGATGCAAAAGAATAAAGGAATTTTGACAGTCGTATCGGGGTTTTCCGGTGCGGGAAAAGGTACGATCATGAAGGCGCTCATGCAGGCACACAGCGAGACCTACGCGCTCTCGATTTCCGCGACGACGCGCGCACCGCGAACCGGGGAGCGCGACGGTATCGAGTATTTTTCAAGAGCCGCGAAGCGTTTGAGCAGATGATCGCGGACGATGCGCTTCGGTAGTTACGTGCAGATATGTGGCAACTATTACGGTAATAACGAAGGTATATGGAAGAGCAGCTTGCCAGGGGCAAGGACGTGATCTTGGAGATTGAGATTCAGGGTGCCTTAAAGGTACGCAGACAGTTCCCGGACGTGCCTGCTTTGTTTCAGGACTCCGCCGAGCGCGGAAGTGTTGAAGAACCGGCTGATCGGCCGTGGAACAGAGACCATGGACGTCATTGAACACCGGCTGGCACGCGCGTTAGAAGAAGCCGAAGGGCTGGAGGAATACGACTATCTGGTAGTCAACGATGCTGGAGAAGCGGTCAGGAAGCGCATCCAGAATGAGCACTACCGCGTAGTGCGCAATGCAGACAAAATCCGTGAAATGAGAAACGAGCTGAAAGGCTTCACGCGTCAGTAACAGGGCGTCAGAAAGGAGATTTATTATGATACATCCATCTTATGTAGAGTTAATGAAGGTAGTCAACGAGGGCGTAGAGATCGGTGAGGAACCGGTGGTAAACAGCCGCTATTCCTGGTGATTGCAGCTGCAAAGCGCGCACGCCAGATCATCGCCGGAGATGAGCCGATGGCAGATAAAGTCACCTGCCCGAAGCCGTTATCCATTGCCGTGGAAGAACTATGAGGGCAAGGTAAAGATTATTCCGGAGTCACAGTCCGAGGAAGAGTAATCATTTTTTCAGATAGTTTCAGATGGGAAAAGGATGATATGCTATCATCCTTTTGGCGTTAAATACAATGATGGAGACAACGATGAAGTTATTATTTAGATCCCTGGCTGTGACAAGAATCTGGTAGATACGGAATTCATGCTTGGAATGATCCGGGATGCCGGCACATTTGACGGACAGCCGATCGAGATGACCGATGATGAATATCAGGCGGATATCATCATCATCAACACCTGCTCTTTATCAACGATGCGAAAGAAGAGAGCATCAACACCATTCTTGGAGATGGCGGAGCACAAGCGCGATGCAAAGTTAAAGGCGCTGATCGTGACCGGATGCCTGGCGCAGCGCTACAAGGAAGAGATCCGCAAGGGAGATTCCGGAGGTGGATGCGATCCTTGGAACCAATTCCTACGAAGATATCGTGAATGCCATAACGGAGGCGCTGGGCGGCAGGTTCTACGAGAATTTTGAGACGCTGGAGGGACTGCCGAAGCTTACAGCCAAGCGGAGCGTGACGACGGGCGGACACTTTGCTTACCTAAAGATTGCGGAGGGCTGCAACAAGCGCTGCACCTACTGCATTATTCCGTATATCCGCGGCAATTACCGCAGTGTTCCGATGGAGGAGCTGGTGGCACAGGCAGAAGGAGCTGGTGGCGGCAGGCGCGAAGGAACTGATTTTAGTGGCGCAGGAGACGACGCTTTACGGCGTGGATCTCTACGGGGAGAAGTCCCTCCACAAGCTGCTGGATGCGTTAAATGAGATTCCGGGACTGTTCTGGATCCGCATTATGTACTGCTATCCGGAGGAGATCTATGAGGAGCTGATTGACGCCATTGCCCGCAATGAGAAAGTCTGTCACTACCTGGATCTGCCGATCCAGCACGCCAACGATACCATGTTAAAGCGGATGGGCAGACGCACCAGCAACGCGGATCTTGTGCGCATTATCACGCATTTGAGAGAGCGAATTCCGGACATCACGCTCCGGACAACGCTTATCTGCGGATTTCCGGGAGACGAAGGAGATGCACGAGGAGCTGATGCAGTTTATCAATGATATGGAGTTCGACAGACTCGGAGCTTTCACTTACTCTCGGAGGAGGGGAACACCTGCGGCGGAGTTCCCGGATCAGATTGACGAGGAGACGAAGAAAGAGTGGCAGGCGGATGTCATGGAACTGCAGGAGGAGATCATCTTCGACAAGAACGAGGAGATGAAGGGCGAGAGCTTTATGTCTTTATCGAAGGAAAGTGAGCGATGAGAATGCCTATATCGGCCGCACCTACCGCGATGCGCCGGATGTGGACGGCTACATTTTCATCAACACGGACGAGGAACTGATGACCGGTGATATTGTACGCGCCAGAGTGACAGGAGCGTACGAGTATGATTTGATAGGAGAATTGTTATGAATTTACCAAACAAATTAACCATTATGTGTAATTTTGATTCCGTTTTTTGTATTCTTTCTGCTGTCGCCTTATTTCCCGGCATACGGCAACTATAATTGCAGTGGCGATCTTTATCGTGGCGAGCCTGACGGATATGCTGGACGGCAAGATTGCAAGAAAGTACAATCTTGTGACAAATTTCGGCAAATTTATGGACCCGCTGGCAGATAAGCTTCTGGTATGCTCCGCCATGATCTGTCTGATCGAGCTTGACCGCCTGGCGGCATGGATTGTGATTGTGATCATTGCGAGAGAATTTATCATCAGCGGTTTCCGTCTGGTGGCATCCGACAACGGGGTTGTGATCGCAGCAAGCTACTGGGGAAAGTTCAAGACAAGGTTCCAGATGCTGATGGTGATCGTTCTGATCCTTGACATCCAGATGCCGTTCTTCCAGATTCTCGGCACCGTGCTGACGTATGTGGCGCTGATTCTGACCGTGGTATCTCTGATCGATTACATTGTGAAGAACAAAGACGTCTTAAAAGACCAGAAATAGAGAAGGAAGAAAAGATGGCAGCAGAGGGACAGAACGGCAGCAAGATGCTTGATGAAATGTCGGAGTATCGGATTTTGAATTGTTAAAAAAATATCATTATACACTCACGACAGCAGAGTCCGCGACCGGCGGGATGATTGCCTCAACGCTTATCAATGTGCCGGGGATCTCCGCATTTTTTACGGAGGGATATGTCACCTATTCAAACGAAGCGAAGGTGAAGATGATCCATGTGAAGGAGACGATTGAGCGCTACGGCGTTGTGAGTGCCGAGACGGCTGCGGATATGGCGGTATCTGCGGCGCGGACGGCAGATACGGATGCGGCGCTGTCCGTGACCGGCGTGGCAGGACCGGACGGCGGGACCAGGGAATGTCCGGTCGGGCTTGTCTACATCGGTTGCTGCCTGCACGGACGGGTTGTCACGGAACGGCATCTGTTTGCGGGAGACCGGATGCAGGTGCGGAAGAGTTGCCACAGATGCGGCGCTTCATTTACTTGCCCGCACGATCACAGAGGAGGGAACCATATGCGAATCATAGCAGGAACGGCGAGAAGCCTGCCGCTTAAGGCACCGGAGGAATGGATACGAGACCGACCACGGACCGGATCAAAGGAGACGTTGTTTAATATCATACAGGATGAAGTACCAGGGCATATTTCCTGGATCTGTTTGCGGGAAGCGGTCAGATGGGATTGGAGGCAGTCAGCAGAGGCGCGCGCTATGCGGTGTTTGTCGACAATGGCAAAAGCCGGCAGCCTGCATCGAGGAGAATATCCGGTTTACAAAGTTTGAACATCAGACAAAGCTGTATCCGACGGAAGTGTTGAGCGCGCTGCGAGCCATGGAGGGCAAATATCAGTTTGACCTGATTTTCATGGACCCGCCTTACCGCAAGGGAATGGAGCAGGAGATTTTACGGTACCTTGCAGGATCTTCCCTTTTAAAGAGGACACGGTTCTGATCGTAGAGGCTGCGTTAGATACGGATTTCAGCTATCTGGATGAGTATGGAATGACACTTTCACGCCTCAAGATGTACAAGACAAATGAGCACGCATTTATCCGCAGAAAATAGCCGGAGCATGCGAAAGGAGAAGAAACCTATGAAGAGGGCAATTTATCCCGGAAGTTTTGATCCGCTTACACTGGGACATCTGGATATGATTAAGAGATCCGCAAAAATCGTGGATGAACTGGTGATCGGCGTACTGAATAACAGCGCAAAAAATTCGTTGTTTTCTCTTGACGAACGTGTTAGTATGATAAAAGAGATGACGGAATCCATGCCGAATGTCACGGTTGCATCTTTTGACGGTCTTTTGGTAGACTATATGAAGGAGATCAACGCGACGATCATAGTGCGTGGCTTCGGGCTGTGACGGATTTTGAATACGAGCTTCAGATTGCACAGACGAATCATGTGGAGAATCCGGAAGTGGAGACGATTTTTCTCACGACGAGCCTGCAAGTATTCCTATCTGAGTTCCACCATTGTGAAGGAGTTAGCATCCTACGGAGGCGACATCTCCAAGTTCGTTCCGGCGAGATTCATAGACAGGATCTATGAGAAATATCACATCTCAAAATAAGGAGAGGCTTATGGCAAGTAGAATTGAACAGATTATAGAAGAAATCGAGGAGTATATCGATGGCTGCAAGCCACAGACATTTTCCTCTTCTAAAATTATCGTAAACCGCGAAGAGATGGAGGAGCTGCTCAACGAACTCCGCATCAAGACACCGGAGGAGATCAAACGCTATCAGAAGATCATAAGCAATAAGGGAAGCAATTCTGGCAGATGCCCAGGCAGATGCGATCATCGCACAGGCGCAGGTCAAGACGGACGAGCTGGTCAGCGAACATTAGATCATGCAGGGCATATGCGCAGGCGATGAAGTGGTCATGATTGCAACCAAGCAGGCACAGGAGATTTTAGATAATGCAACGAATGACGCCAACAATATCCGTATGGGTGCCATGCAGTATACGGATGACATTCTGCGGAATCTGGAGAACACGATCTCACATTCCATGGATGCGGCGAAGGCGCGCCATGATGCTTATGTAAGTTCCTGCAGGATTCCTGGATGTAGTGACGGCGAACCGTGCCGAGCTTAATCCGACTGCCGAGGAGCCGGAGACCAAGACGACGGATGCGCAGGCATCCCAGGCAGACGGTCCGAAGGTGGAGATCTCTTCGGATATGCTGGGCTGACCGAACGCACTGTCTCACAGATGAAAGATCTGTGAGACGAGGAGCGAGCGAGCAGTCCGCAGCAGGCAGCAAGAAGCAGCTTTGCGATGCAGTAGTGTTTTATGGAGTGGTGTGTCACGGATCATGGAACTTGTCTGGGCGATACCGGACAGTCCGCCGAAGGCGGTATAGACCACGGCCAGCACATACTGAACGGACTGCGGCAGACCCGAATCCGGAAGCATGGCAATCCCGTTTGTGATTTCAACCATTCCAGTAAGGATCAGTGTGACGACACGGGGAACGGGAAGCTTCTGCAGGAGAGAGGCGATCATGGAAAACAGCATAATATACCCACCAAGTCTGGTCAGTGTTTCAAAACCATCCATGATGCCGGTATCTATGATTTTAAAATTCATTTGAGATCCAGATGCCGGCTGTTTTTGCGCGTGGAACGCGGTGCGGCCTTTGTGCGGCGTGCGTCTGCAGAGAGCAGGATACTGCCCAGCAAAAGCGCCGGAAAATACAGGATCAGCAGGGTAACTGCCGACAGATGGGACAGCCCAAGCTGGGTGTAGAGGATGAAGCTTGTGACAAAGACCGGACTGATGTTGTTGGTAATGATAAATAAAACATCGGCTTCCCGGCGTGTGATTTTTCCGCTTGCAAGCAGGGCGGCGCAGTTTTTGCTCCCGATCGGAAAGCCGAACAGAAAGCCGCTTAACAGAACAAAAGCCCTGTCGCTGACCGGAATGAGCCGGGATACAAGCGGTGCGGTGATTTTGTTCAGATATTGCAGGTAATTTGAGTCCATCAGGATATTGGACAGAATGACAAAGGGGAGCAGCGTTGGAAGAACGCGCGTGTACCATAGAACGAGTCCCACGGATGCGGCGTTTACGGCATCTTTCGGGGCGGTTAAGATATAGGCAATAAATAATAGCAGACAAAGGAATATCAATTTCTTTCATACTAGAATGTATGAAGAACAGGAGGATTCTATGAGCAGTTTAAAAGAAATACAGGCATTACAGTTACAGTCGGAGAAAGTGTTTGATTATTTTGAGGAGATCTGTGCGATTCCGCACGGTTCGAGGAACACAAAGGCCATCAGTGATTATCTGGTTGCTTTTGCAAAAAGCATGATCTGACCTGGTATCAGGATGAGTCCAACAACGTGGTGATCGTGCAGGAGGCGACAGCCGGCTATGAGCAGGCAGATACCATCATTCTGCAGGGACATATGGATATGGTATGTGAAGGAAAGCGGCTGTGCGATCGATTTTGAGAAGGACGTTCTGGATCTCTACGTGGACGGAGATTTCTTAAAGGCGAGAGGAACCACGCTGGGCGCGATGACGGCATTGCCGTTGCCTATGCGCTTGCCATTATGGATTCGCCGGAGATTGCGCATCCGCGCCTTGAGGTTGTGATCACGGTGGACGAGGAGATCGGAATGCTCGGTGCCGAGGCGATTGATCTGTCCATGTTAAAGGGACACAAGCTTTAAATATTGATTCCGATGTGGAGGGTCATTTCCTGACCAGCTGTGCAGGCGGCATGACGGTGGAGACTACGATTCTGGTTGACCGTATGTCCCAGAACGGACTTGCGGTGACGCTGACGGTGACAGGACTTTGCGGCGGACATTCCGGAAGTGAGATTGACAAAGAGCATGCGAATGCCAATATGGTCATGGGACGTGTGTTAAAATACGTCTCTGACCGGATGGAACTGGGCGTTGTGACCTTAGAGGGCGGTTTAAAGGACAATGCCATTCCGCGTGAATGTACGGCAGGTCTGCTGATTCCGGAGGAGAAAAAAGAGGAGCTTACCACCTATATTAAGGAACTTACGGCGGAGCTTAAAAGGAGTATGCGGTATCGGATGCGGGAATAACGATTGACTGTGCTTTCGGAGAGAAGGGGAGGCATCGATTCTTTCCTATACGGCGATGGCGAGTGATTTTTACCTGCGCCATGTGCCGAACGGCGTACAGCATATGAGCACGGTGATGCCGGGGCTGGTGGAGACCTCCTTAAATCTTGGCATCTTAAAATTGGAGGATCAGGCGCTTCTTGCGACATCCTCCGTGCGAAGCAGTGTCTTCCCGCAAGGAAGATCTGCGTGACCGTCTGGAGCATATCGCAGAGTTCTTAGGCGGAGAGATTGCCGTAAGCGGTGATTATCCTGCATGGGAGTATCAGGCGAAGTCCGAGATCCGCGATACCATCAGTGCCGTATATGAGGAGCTGTTCCAGGAGGAGCCAGTATTTGAGGCAATTCATGCCGGACTGGAGTGTGGTATCCTTTCCGGAAAGATCAAGGAGCTTGACTGTGTATCGTTCGGACCGAACAATTACGATATTCATACGCCGAAAGAGCGTCTGTCCATCTCCTCGACCGAGAAAGTATGGAAGCTTCTGGTGGCATTTTAAAAATGTAAATAAAAAAGGAATGATATGAATTTCAGACATGTCCGTATGCTGCTGTTACTGTTTACCATGATCCTATGGAACGTTCTTTTAAACGCATGGATTCTGGAGAGAACCAGACAGATAAACTGTTTTTCCTATGAGACGGCGCTTTACAGTTTCCGGGAACACCGGGTGAGCGGGGAACTGCTTGCCCGGATGCAGGAGGAGGCAGAAGAAAAAAAAAAAAAAAGGAATGTCGGAAAAAGAACTGCTTGCCGTCTATTTTGCGGAGGATGGAAGCGTCACCGATCCCGGGCAGCTGGCCGTAGAGGCTCTGTATGCAAAACGGTATCAGCCGCAGGCATATGCGCGGATCTGCGGCTATCTTTCTGCCGTGTGGGACGATCTGGAACGTTTTCCGGTCGGGACGGTGGCCTCCGACGGGAATGCGGGAGTGAGCTTTGCAGACAGCTGGATGCAGAGCAGGAACTTTGGCGGTGAGCGGGGACATGAAGGCTGTGATATTATGGCTTCGGTGAACGAGCGAGGCATCTATCCCATATACAGCGTATCCGACGGAGTCGTGGAAAATGTGGGATGGCTTCGCCTCGGCGGGTACCGCATCGGCATCCGCAGTCCGTCCGGAGCCTATTTTTATTATGCGCATCTGGCGGAGTATGCGAAGGAGTTTGAAGTTGGGGAGACAGTCCTTGCAGGCACCCATCTGGGCTATATGGGGATACCGGTTACAGCGATATTCCGGGAACCACCGGCAACTTTCCGGTGCATCTGCACTTTGGAATCTATATCAACGATGAGAACGGGCAGGAACTTTCCGTAAACCCGTATCCGATGGTGTTATATCTCTGGGGACAGCAGGGGAAGTACACATTCGGTGGGACAAAGAGACAGTGAGGGAGAAAATGGCACTTCGTCTGGATAAATATCTGACAGAACTGGGCGCAGGAACCAGAAGCGAGGTAAAAAAACAGATCAAAGCCGGTCTGGTCACCGTGAACGGAGCGGTTGCAAAAGCCGGAACAAAAGGTCGATGAGACGGGCGATGAGGTATGCCTGCGCGGGGCGCCTGCTCTATACCGCTTTTGAGTATTATCTGTTTCACAAGCCCGCCGGCTGTGTGTCGGCGACACAGGACAATATGCACCGCACGGTGATGGATTATCTGAGCGACACCGCAAGAGGAGATCTGTTCCCGGTGGGAAGGCTGGATCTCGACACCGAGGGACTGCTTTTGATCACGAACGACGGTGCGCTGGCACACGCGCTGCTGTCGCCGTCCCGCCATGTGGCAAAAACATATTACGCCCGGGTGCAGGGCGTGGTGGATGAGACCGATGTCAACCTTTTAAAACGGGGTTGACATCGGGGAGAGCCGGTCAGACCGGCAGATCTGGTAATTCTGGGCTGTAAAGCGGATGTGTCAGAGATTACGCTTACCATCACGGAGGGAAAGTTCCATCAGGTAAAGCGGATGTTTGAGGCGGTCGGGAAAAAGGTACTGTATTTGAAGCGGATTTCCATGGGACCATTGGTGCTGCCGGAGGATCTTGCACCGGGAGCGTACCGGAAACTGACCGCGGAAGAGCTTGCTGCGTTAAAGAATGAGCAGCCGAAGAGAAATGAGATTAGAATGAACAACGGATTTTTGCCAGTCAGCCGTGCGGAGATGGAAGAGCGCGGAATCAAACAGTTTGACTTTGTCTATGTGATCGGGGATGCCTACGTGGATCATCCTTCGTTCGGTCACGCCATTATCTCAAGACTTCTGGAAGCACACGGCTATTCGGTCGGAATTATCTCGCAGCCGGACTGGAGAGATAAGGAGTCTGTCTGTATCTTCGGGGAGCCGCGGCTCGGGTTTTTAGTGTCTGCGGGCAATATGGATTCGATGGTGAATCATTATTCGGTGTCCAAGAAAAGGCGCGCGACGGATGCGTTTACGCCGGGCGGCGTGATGGGCAAACGCCCGGATTACGCGACCATTGTCTACTGTAATCTGCTCCGGCAGACCTACAAGCACACGCCGATCATTATCGGCGGCATTGAGGCCAGCCTGCGCCGTCTGGCACATTACGATTACTGGTCCAACAAGCTGAAACGATCCATCATTCTGGATTCCCAGGCAGACCTGATCTCTTACGGCATGGGTGAGCACTCCATCGTGGAGATTGCGGATGCCTTAAACAGCGGACTGGCGGTCAGCGATATCACATTTATCGACGGAACTGTCTATAAGACCAGAAAGCGTGAGGACATCTATGATGCCATAGAGCTTCCGCATTATGAGGAGGTGCTGGCGGACAAGGCGGCATATGCGCGCAGCTTTTATACCCAGTACTGCAATACCGATCCGTTTGTCGCCAAACGTCTGTTTGAAACGTATGACGGAAGCTTTTGTCGTGCAGAATCCGCCGACGAAGCCGCTGACACAAAGCGAAATGGATCAGGTCTATGTGCTGCCGTATCAGCGCACGTATCATCCGAGTTACGAAGCGCAGGGCGGGGTTCCTGCAATCGAGGAAGTGCGTTTTCTCTGGTCAGCAACCGCGGCTGCTACGGAGGATGCAGTTTCTGTGCGCTTACGTTCCATCAGGGACGGATTATTCAGGTGCGCAGCCACGAGTCCATTCTGGCGGAGGCGGAGAAGATCGTCTGGGAACCGGACTTTAAGGGATACATCCATGATGTCGGCGGACCGACGGCCAATTTCCGCGCGCCTGCATGTGACAAGCAGATGACAAAGGGCGTATGTCCCAACAAGCAGTGCCTGTTTCCGACACCGTGCAAGAACTTAAAGGTGGATCATAAGGATTACCTGAAGCTCTTAAGGAAGCTACGGAACTGCCAGATGTGAAAAAGGTGTTCATCCGTTCGGGTATCCGTTTCGATTATCTGATCTACGATGAGGACCGCACCTTCCTCAGAGAACTCTGTGACACCACGTCAGCGGTCAGCTAAAGGTGGCGCCGGAGCATATTTCCGATGCGGTCTTAGAGAAGATGGGCAAACCGCGCGTGGAGGTGTACAAGCGGTTTGTGAAAGCCTATCAGGATATGAACGAAAAACTCGGAAAAAAGCAGTATCTGGTGCCTTATCTGATGTCGTCCCATCCGGGATCGACGTTGAAGGAGGCGGTGGAACTCGCCGAATTCTAAAGAGACCTCGGCTATATGCCGGAGCAGGTACAGGACTTTTATCCGACCCCGTCGACCATATCCACCTGCATGTACTATACGGGGCTTGACCCGCGCACGATGCAGCCGGTCTATGTGGCGGTAAACCCCCACGAGAAAGCCATGCAGCGCGCGCTCATCCAGTACCGGAACCCGAAGAATTACGATCTTGTTGTGGAGGCGTTAACCAAAGCGGGCGGACGGATCTGATCGGCTTTGACAAACACTGTCTGGTACGGCCGCGGGGCATCGGCTACGGCAGAACAAACGCCAAAGACCGCTACGCTGGAGGTGACAAGAACCGCCGCACGGCAGGCGGCGGAATAACCGCGGAAGAGCAAATGCTTCCGAGAAGAAAAATACGAAAAAGACAATCCGCAAATGTTCATCATAAAAAAGCAGGTGCGGGGAAAAAGTAAGCGGGCGAATGGAGAGAGACTATGCAGGAATTGCACATCGGCGAGAACGACGCGGGACAGCGTTTTGACAAGTATTTAAAAGCTTCTGGCAGAGGCTCCCGGCAGTTTTGTCTACAAGATGCTGCGCAAGAAAAACATTACCTTAAACTGCAAAAAGGCGGACGGCACGGAGAAGCTCTCCTGCGGGGACGAGGTGAAGTTGTTTCTCTCGGACGAGACCTACGAGAAGTTCCGGGCAAAGTCAAAACGGTGATGCCAGAAGCTTTCAGTGGTTCAGAAAAGACTTTAAGGCAGCTTAAAGTCCTTTATGAGGATGCGGATATTCTTATCATAAACAAGCCGTCCGGCATGCTCTCCCAGAAGGCGAGACCCGAGGATGTTTCCGCCAATGAATATATCTTAAGCTATCTGCTTAGGGAGGGAGCGCTGACCGAGGAGGAGATGCGCACCTTCCGTCCGTCGGTCTGCAACCGTCTGGACCGGAATACTTCCGGTATTCTGATTGCGGGAAAGACTTTAAAGGGACTTCAGGAGATGTCTAAGGCATTAAAGGAGCGGACGATCCAGAAGTATTACCGGTGTGTGGTAAAAGGGGAAGTCCTTAGAAGATTACTTGAAGGTGGCTCGTTAAGGATGAACGTGAGAATAAAGTTACCGTCAGTACGGTAAAACCCAAAAGTGCGGATGCCGCGCCGATTGAGACCGCGTACCGGCCCATCTGGACGGGCGGCGGTTACACCGGGCTGGAGGTTCATCTGATCACCGGACGTTCCCATCAGATCCGCGCGCATTTGGCGTCCATCGGGCATCCGATCATCGGGGATGTAAAGTACGGCGACGCCGGCACAAACGAACAGTTCCGCAGACAGTGTAAGGTAAAATCACAGATGCTTCACGCATACCGCATTGTCTTTGCGGACGGGAGAGAAGTGATCGCGCCCTGCGGCGCAGAGTTCGCGCGCGTGGAAGAGTGGTGTAAGAACCGGTAGACAGGTTGTGGCAGAAAGAATTGCAGCACAAAAAATGGAAGTTCAACCTTAAGCTGAACTTCCATTTTTGTCGTTTTCGATGAAATCTTTCCTGTACGGAAATGGATGTGGCGTCTGACCGCCTCAGATCTTTCCTGTACGGAAATGGATGTGGCATCTGACCGCCTCAAATCTTTCCTGCACTGGAATTGATGTGGAGCTTGATCGCTTCAAAGCTTTCCGCACTGACATCGTGCTCGATCTTGCACGCATCCTCTGCGGCAACCCGCGGATCAACCCCAAGCATCGTCAGCCAGTTGGATAAGATTGTGTGGCGCTCATAAATCTTTTCCGCGACTTCAAGTCCGCTTTCCGTCAGATGGATGTATCCTTCCGGGCTGACGGTAATATAACCGTTCTCACGAAGATTCTTCATTGCCACGCTGACGCTTGGCTTCTTAAAGTTCATCTCATTGGCGATGTCGACAGAGCGCACGTTGCCCAATCTATGATTTAAGACCAGAATCGTTTCCAGGTAATTCTCGTTTGACTCATTCATGACCATCTGGCATCCCTCCCATTGCTAACCTTCATTCTAGGATCTTCGGGTAAAACCCCTCTCTGGGTTCAAGTATATCATAATTGGAGAGGTTTGACAAAGGGATATTTTTATTGTGTACCTACTGAGAATTCTATATAATAGAGAAAAGAAAAGGATGAAAGATGCATGACGGCAGCTAACTGCCGGTGTGTCAAGAGAGTATCTGGAGGCAATATGGCAACTTGGAATTCAAGAGGACTGCGTGGATCAACGCTGGAAGAGTTTATCAACCGTACCAATGAGATTTATCAGGAGAACAGTCTTGCGCTGATTCAGAAGATTCCACACCGATCACGCCGATCAATATCGACAAACAGACCAGACATATCACGCTGGCGTATTTTGACCAGAAGAGCACGGTGGACTATATCGGTGCCGTACAGGGAATACCGGTCTGTTTTGATGCAAAGAATGTAATACGGATACCTTTCCACTTGCCAATATTCATGAACATCAGGTTGCGTTCATGGAGAACTTTGAAAAACAGGGGGTATCTTTTTCCTGCTCAGTTTTACGAAGCGGGATGAGTTCTACTATCTGCGCCTGGATATGCTCTTAGAGTTCTGGAAGCGCGCAAAGGAGGGCGGAAGAAAGAGTTTCCGCTATGAGGAACTGGACCCGGAGTATTTCCTGCCGCGGCAGCGTGGCGTTTTGGTTCCGTATCTGGATGCACAGAAGGATTTGCTGCGCAGGGATTGACAATTATTCTAAGATCTCCTATAATAAACAGAGTTTCACTTGCTATCATGCTACCATAGTAGCAAGGTAAAGTATAAAAGTATCAGGGAAATGAGGGCGATCATGAAAAGACAGTTATTGCATACGCCGGAAGGTGTGCGGGATATTTATAATGATGAGTGTGAGAAGAAAATGCTTCTTCAGGACAAGCTATATCATATATTACGTCTGCACGGTTATCATCCGATTCAGACGCCGACATTTGAGTTTTTTGATATATTCGGACGGGAGATCGGCACCACGCCGTCGAAGGATCTCTACAAGTTTTGACCGGGAAGGCAACACGTTGGTGTTAAGACCGGATATCACGCCGTCGATTGCACGCTGTGCCGCAAAGTATTTTGGCGAGGAAGAACTTCCGATCCGGCTGTGCTACATGGGGAATACTTTCATCAATAACAGCAGCTATCAGGGACGACTGAAGGAATGTACACAGCTTGGCGCGGAGCTTTTGGGAGATCCATCAGTGGATGCGGATGCGGAGATGATCTCCATGGTGATTTCCTGCCTGAAGGCGGCGGGGCTTAAGGAGTTCCAGCTTAGCATCGGACATGCGGATTTCTTCCGGGACTGATGGAGGCAGCAGGGCTTTGGAGGAGAAGGAGGAGGAACTGCGCGAACTCATTTCCAACAAGAACTTTTCGGTGTGGAGGAGTTCGTGGAGACTTTAAACCTCGAGGAGAACTTAAAGAATCTCTTTGGCATGCTCGGGAATCTCTACACGGGTTCGGATGAACTTTCTGCCGCAAGGGAATGTGCAGCATCCTATCCCAGGATCTTAAAGGCGATCGGGGATCTGGAGGAACTTCATAAAATACTGGAAGTCTATGAGGTTTCCCGTTATGTTTCGTTTGAACTTGGAACGATCAGCAACTACCAGTATTACACCGGTATCATATTTGCGGGATATACGTTCGGAAGCGGAGAGGCGATTGTAAAGGGAGGCAGATACGACCGGCTCCTCACCTGTTTTGGAAAAGATTCAGCATCCATCGGCTTTGCGTTTGTGATTGACCAGCTGATGGCTGCACTGCAGAGACAGAAAATTGATGTTCCGGTGGAACGCTGTGTGGAGCTGATGGTCTATAAATCTGCCAAACGGCAGAAGGCGATTACCGCAGCGGCGACAGCGCGTGCAGCCGGACGCTGTGTGGAGCTGATGTTGTGGGATGAGACGAAGCAAAGGAAAGATTACGAGGATTATGCAGCTCGCAGCCGGATGACAAACGTGCAGTTTTTCGCGTAGAAGGCAGAGAAGGGAGAGACGTTTTAAATGGAGGATATGAGATATCTGACTTTGCGCTCGGCAAAGGCAGACTTGCAAAAAAGACACTGGATCTGTTCGAGAAGATCGGCATTACCTGTGAGGAGATGAAGGATAAGGACACGAGAAAGCTGATTTTCGTGAATGAGGAGTTAAAGCTTCGTTTTTTCCTTGCCAAGGGACCGGATGTGCCCACTTATGTAGAATACGGCGCCGCGGACATCGGTATTGTCGGGAAGGATACCATACTGGAGGAGGGACGCAATATCTACGAAGTCTTGGATCTCGGGTTTGGAAAATGCCGGATGTGCATCTGCGGACCGAAGGATGCGGAAGAGTTGCTGAAGCACCATGAACTGATCCGTGTTGCAACCAAGTATCCGCACATCGCCAAGGACTATTTTTACAATAAAAAGCATCAGACGGTGGAAATCATCAAGTTAAACGGTTCCATTGAGCTGGCGCCGATTGTCGGGCTCTCGGAAGTCATCTGCGATATTGTGGAGACCGGCTCGACTCTGCGCGAGAACGGTCTGGTGGTTCTGGAGGAAGTATGTCCGCTGTCTGCCCGGATGGTGGTCAACCAGGTCAGCATGAAGATGGAAAATGAACGGATCACGAAGCTGATCGCGGATTTAAAGAGAGAGATAGAAAGGAAGGATCTGGCATGAGAATCTTAACGTTAACCAAAGAGACACAGCAGAATATACTGGAGAATCTGTTAAAGCGCAGCCCGAACTCCTACGGGAGTACGAGGGGCGTGTGAACGCCATCATCGAGGAGGTGCGCCAACCGCGACGCGGCTGTTTTTTCCTACACGAAAAAGTTTGACGGTGCCGACATTGATGCCGGAAATATCCTTGTCACGGAGGAGGAGATCAGGGAAGCCTACGAGAAGGTAGATCCAAAGCTCCTCTCCGTGATCCGCAAGGCACTTGTCAATATCCGAGACTATCACAGCAGACAGCGCCAGAATTCCTGGTTTGATTCACAGGAATCCGGCATTATCTTAGGACAGAAGGTGACTCCGCTTGCGAGAGTCGGCGTGTATGCGGGCGGCAAGGCCGTCTACCCGTCGTCGGTGCTCATGAATGTCATTCCGGCAAAAGTGGCGGGTGTGGAGCAGATCATTATGACGACACCGCCGGGAGCAGACGGGAAAGTCTATCCGTCCACACTCGTGGCGGCAAAGGAGGCGGCGTGGACGCCATCTATAAGGTGGGCGGCGCGCAGGCGATCGCTGCGATGGCGTTCGGAACCGAGAGCATCCCGAAGGTGGACAAGATTGTAGGCCCAGGAAATATCTATGTGGCACTTGCAAAAAAGGCTGTGTTCGGTTATGTCAGCATCGACTCCATCGCGGGGCCAAGCGAGATCCTTGTCCTTGCGGACGAGACAGCGAATCCGCGTTATGTGGCGGCGGACCTGCTGTCGCAGGCGGAGCATGACGAGATGGCTTCCGCTATTCTGATTACCACAAGCCGCACGCTTGCCGGGCAGGTGGCGGCTGAGATCGACCGCTTTGTGGAGAAGCTGTCGAGAAAGGAGATCATCACAAAATCGCTGGAGAATTACGGATACATTCTGGTTGCCGACAGTCTGGACGATGCGATTGCAACGGTCAATGAGATTGCGTCCGAGCACCTGGAACTTGTGACGAAGAATCCGTTTGAGGTGATGACGAAGATCCGCAACGCCGGAGCAATCTTTATCGGCGAATATTCCTCCGAGCCGCTCGGCGACTACTTTGCGGGACCGAATCATGTGCTTCCGACCAACGGTACGGCGAAGTTTTTCTCGGCGCTTGGCGTGGATGATTTTATCAAGAAATCCAGCATCATTTCCTATTCCAGAGAGCGCTTGAGAATGTATACAAGGACATCATCCAGTTCGCGGAGTGCGAAAAACTCACGGCACACGCCAATTCAATCCGTGTCCGGTTTGAGGAAAATTCTGAACAAAAGTAATTCCTTTTTCGTGGAATCCGTAATATAATAAAAGTTGAAGTGTTGGGAAGGAACGGGAGTTTGTATGAGCAGAACAGCAGATTATGTGCGAAAGACCAAGGAGACAGACATTACGCTCAGTCTGGAACTGGACGGGAGCGGAGTAAGCGAGATTGATACCGGGATCGGCTTTTTCGATCACATGCTCGAGGGCTTTGCCAGACACGGTTTTCGATCTGTCGGTCAAGGCGGAGGCGATCTGATCGTGGATTGTCATCACACGATCGAAGATACCGGAATTGTGCTCGGCAATGCGATCAAAAAGGCGGTCGGGGACAAAAAGGGCATCAAGCGTTACGGAAGCTGTATTCTGCCGATGGACGAGACACTCGTTTTATGCGCGGTAGATCTCTCGGACGGCCGTATCTGTCCTTCGACGGTAATTTTACCGTAGAGAGAGTCGGATACATGGACACGGAGATGGTGAAGGAGTTCTTCTATGCGATCTCCTACACGGCAGGGATGAATCTGCACATCAAGGTGCTGACGCCGGGCAATAACCATCACATGATTGAGGCGATGTTTAAGGCATTTGCGCGAGCCCTCGACGAGGCGACATCTTATGATCCGCGGATTACAGATATTTTGTCTACGAAGGGCAGTTTATAGAAAGGTATTATTTTTATGGAACAGAAAAATATCGTTGCAACGATTTACTTAAAGAACGGACAGGCGGTACGTGGAATTGAGGATCACACTCCGCTTGCCGACGTCATCGAGCTGGCAAAGCTTTACAATGACAACGGAATTGACAAGATTATCATCTTCGATCTCTCTGACGATGATGAGGAGCATGAGAAGAACATTCACACGATCAAGAACATCAACCGCAACGTGGAGATTAAGACCTGCGCGGGCGGCAACATCAACCGCCTCGAGGACATCAAGAAGTTCATCTATGCCGGATGCCTTCAGGTCATTGTCAACGGTGCCAAGGCGAACAGCATCGAGCTTGCCGAGGAGGCGAGCAAGCGTTTCGGAAAAGACCGGATCCTCGTGTCGGTGGAGAATGTGGACTTTGTGTTCAAACATCAGGCGAAGATGGATGAGAATTTCCATGAACTTCTGGTGTTAAACACCGGTGTTTTAGATGCGATTGAGAATATTACGGATGTTCCGTACGTGGTCTATTTTGAGACCTGCGATTACGAGAAGATCATTGAGGTGTTAAAGCGGAGCAACACGCGCGGAATTGCCGGCGGTTTCTTAAACGATCCGAATACCAGCATCATGGAGATCAAGTCGCAGCTTTCTTCAGCAGGCATCAAGATGGACAATTTTGAGCCGGCGTTAAAGTGGGATGATCTGAAAAGAATTCAGAAGGCATGGTTCCCGTGATCGTGCAGGATTACCGCACAGATGAGGTGTTAATGCTTGCCTACATGAACGAGGAGGCTTTTATACCACGATCAATATCGGTAAGATGACTTATTTCAGCCGGAGCCGCAAGGAACTCTGGACGAAGGGCATGACTTCCGGTCACATCCAGTATGTGAAGTCGTTGACGGCAGACTGTGATTACGACACGATTCTTGCGAAGGTATCTCAGGTGGGAGCTGCCTGCCATACCGGCAATCCGACCTGCTTTTTCAACGAGATTGTCAAGAAGGAATATGTGGAGAAGAATCCGCTTAAGGTGCTCGAGGATGTCTATGAGATTATTCTCGACCGCAAGGCGCACCCGAAGGAGGGATCTTACACGAACTACCTGTTTGACAAGGGGATCGATAAGATCTTAAAGAAAGTCGGCGAGGAGGCGACCGAGATTGTGATTGCGGCAAAGAATCCGGATCCGGAAGAGGTAAAATACGAGATCTCGGATTTCCTGTATCACATGATGGTGCTTATGGCAGAAGAGGAGTCACATGGGAGGATATCACACAGGAACTTTCCCAGCGGTAAAGCCGCCGCGAAAGGTTTATATGGATGTTCTGCGCGTGGTTGCGACGGTGTTTGTGATCTGTGTCCACACCGTCGCGCTCGCGAAGACGACAGCAGCGCCGGGACGCTGCTTTTTCGCGTATTGGAAGTCTTTAATTATACGTTTTGTCCTGCAACCTGTTCTTTGTCATGATCAGCGGCGCATTGCTGCTACCGGTAAAAGGAGAGCGGTGCAGGGATTTTTTTGCGCGCCGGTTTATCCGTGTATTCATTCCTCTCGTGGTTTATTACAATCTGTATGTCTGTGCCAAGGGAGGGAATCGGGCGGCTCGCTCCGTCGCAGTGGGGACTGATGCTGCAGCGGTTCTTCATCGGACCGCCGGTGGAAGCGCCGCATCTGTGGCTGGTCTATGTCATTATCTGGCTGTATGTGCTCACCCGTTTTTGCGGTATCTGGTGCAGAACATTCCCGATCCGGTCATGAACGGCGTGATGCTTGTGATCTTCCTTCTGAATGCGTATGTCACCTATGTGCCGCTGCTTGGCGTTACGCCGCCGGCGGCACTCTCCGGTATTGTGAATTCGTATGTGGGGGTATTTCTGCTTGGCTACTATCTGGCGAACCGCGCAGGGAGGCGGGCGGAGAATTTTTTCCTTGCGGCGGGTCTTGTGTCATATCTGATCACCTGCTATGTGATTCTGTTCCATGGCTGGTATGACGACTATATTTACAACAATGCTCCTACGATGATGTTTTATGCCGCCGCCGTGTTTGTGCTCACAAAGCGGCTGGTGCCTGCGGCAGCAAAGAGAGCCCCTTTGTGCGCGTCATCGGGAAGTATAGCTATTCGATTCTGTTGATCCACTGGGGCGTGCTTCACTATGCCGTCAAGCAGGTGCTTCACGTCAATGTGCTGTCCGGCGGTATCGTGGGAGGCTGTCTGCTTGCCGTACTTCTCACGTTTGCTCTGTCGTTTGCGGGAGCCGTCATTTTGGATCAGACCATCATCCGTTTTTGACGTTTGCGGTTTCAAAACTGATCGATGTTCTGCGCACATGTTTTCCAAAAATCTCATATAGTATCCTAGAGCACAGGCGGGATAGGAGAGGTGCAGTATGACAGACTATGTAGAACGACGGAGAGCGTATGTCTCACAGGTCCGCAGTTCCTTTGAGACGGGAGCGGATGCGGGAGAGGCTTTTGACGGAGAGGAGCCGCAGAGAGGGCGCGCGGGGGGACAGCTTCGTTTTCTTGTGGCACTGCTGCTGTTTTTGTTCTTTTTTGCATGGGATGACAGCGGAAATACGGTTTGCGGCGTGACTCCGGCGAAAATGATTGACATGATCGAAGATAATCGGTATGATACAATTTTGCAGGAGTGCGACGCAGTGCTTGCAGAACTTCTGCACACAGAATGAAAGGATAAAAGATATGACAAAGTTAGCGTTATCCGATGAGATACTGATGAAGATTGATAAGCCGGCACGCTACATTGGCAACGAGTTGAACAGCGTCTGTAAAAACAAAGACGAGGTGTCGGTTCGTTTTGCCATGTGCTTTCCGGACGTCTACGAAATTGGTATGTCCCACCTGGGCATCCAGATTCTTTATGATATGTTTAACAAGAGGGACGATGTCTGGTGTGAGCGCGTGTATTCCCCGTGGCCGGATCTCCACAAGATCATGAAGGAGGAGAATATCCCGCTGTTTGCGCTGGAATCCCAGGATCCGGTGAAGAATTTTGACTTTCTGGGCTTTACCATCCAGTATGAGATGTGTTACACCAATATTCTCCAGATTCTTGACTTAAGCCAGATTCCGCTGCTTGCCGCAGACCGTGACGATACCGTTCCGATCGTTATCGGCGGCGGTCCGTGTACCTACAATCCGGAACCAATTGCAGACTTTTTCGATCTGTTTTATATGGGAGAGGTCGTATATGACCGCATGTTAGATCTCTATCAGGAGATGAAGCGGGCGGGCAGAAGCCGCAGGGAGTTTTTGCATGAGGCGGCAAAGATTCCGGGAATCTATGTGCCTTCCCTGTATCAGGTGGAATATAAAGAGACGGAACGATCGCGTCGTTTACACCGGTGGATGAGGAAATCCGGCAACGGTGACCAAGCAGCTCGTGATGGATATGACGGATGCGGTCTATCCGGAAAAGCCGGTCGTACCGTTTATCAAAGCCACGCAGGATCGCGTTGTGCTTGAGATTCAGCGTGGCTGTATCCGCGGATGCCGTTTCTGCCAGGCGGGCATGGTATACCGCCCGGTGCGCGAGAAAATATTGAGCGCCTAAAGGCGCTTGCCACACAGATGATTGAGGCGACCGGGTATGAGGAGATCTCACTCAGCTCCTTAAGTTCATCGGACTACAGCTCTCTGGAGGAACTTGTCAATTTCCTGATCGACGAGTGCAGGGAGCGCAGGGTGAATATTTCGCTTCCGTCGCTCCGCATCGACGCATTTTCTCTGGATGTCATGAGCAAGGTTCAGGACGTGAAGAAGAGCAGCCTGACCTTTGCACCGGAAGCGGGATCCCAGCGTCTGCGTAACGTTATCAACAAGGGTCTGACCGAGGAGGTGATCTTAAAGGGCGCCCAGATGGCGTTTGAGGGCGGCTGGAATAAGGTCAAGTTCTACTTTATGCTGGGACTTCCGACCGAGACAGAGGCGGATATGCGGGCGATCGCGGAGCTTGCCAATGAGACGGCGGCACGCTATTATGACACCGTTCCCAAGGAGAAGCGGAACGGCAGATGCCAGATCACGATCAGTACCTCCTTTCGTCCCGAAGCCATTTACCCCGTTCCAGTGGGCAAGAATGTACCCGCCGGAGGATTACATCGGCCGTGCAAAGATTGTCAATGACACGGTCAAGGAACAGTTAAACAAAAGAGCATTAAATACAACTGGCATGAGGCGGACGTGACGGTCTTAGAGGGTGTATTGGCGCGCGGCGACCGGAAAATCGGACAGGCTATCTTAAAGGTTTATGAAACGGGCGGCATTTTTGATGCATGGTCCGAATATTTCGACTATCAGAGATGGTTAGACGCCTTTGCGGAGTGCGGGATTGATCCCGATTTCTACACGATGCGCGAGCGTTCTATGGACGAGATCTTTCCGTGGGATTTTATCGATACCGGCGTGACCAAGGAATTTTTAAAGCGCGAGTGGAACAATGCCATGAAAGAAACCGTGACGCCGAACTGCCGGATGCGCTGTTCGGGCTGCGGTGTGAAGAAGTTCGGAGGAGGTGTCTGCTATGAAAATTAGAATCCGTTTCCGCAAGTACGGCGTGATGAAGTTCATCGGACATCTCGACGTGATGCGGTATTTCCAGAAGGCCATGCGCAGAGCGCACATTGACATCTGCTATTCGGAGGGATTTTCCCCGCACCAGATCATGTCGTTTGCTGCGCCGCTCGGCGTGGGCATCACGAGCGACGGCGAGTATATGGACATTGAAGTGCACACGAGTGCATCCACGGAGGAATCCCTCCGGGCGTTAAACGGCGTCATGGTGGAGGGCGTGGAGTGCACCGGTTATGTGAAACTTCCGGATCAGGCAAAGACGGCAATGTCGATCGTTGCCGCCGCAGATTATGATCTGTATTTTAAGGAAGGGTATGCGGCACCGGTTTCTGTTTCGGCGTTTGCTGACGGTATCCGCGATTTCTTTGAGAAACCGGATGAGGTTCTCATCACCAAGCAGACGAAAAGAGCGAGCGCGTGCTGGATATCAAACCACTCATCTACGGCTTTCTGGTGACGGACCGCGGCGGCGTGCCGTCCTTCTATCTGAAACTTTCCACAGGAAGTACGGATAATCTGAAGCCGGAGCTGGTGCTTGAGGCGCTGTTTTTACATGGGACTTACCTATGATCCCAATGCGATTCAGATTCACAGGAAGGATGTCTATGCGTCCGACGGGGATGATTTTGTGTCCCTTAGGCGCGATGGGAGAAGTAATCGAATGAACCGTTACATGATAACGCGAGAGAAGATAAAAGGGCAGGAATATCTGATTTCTGCCCTTTATGATGAGAAAAAACATATGATTGAGGTATTGCCGGAGGCGGCGGGAGACATCACTGCTCGGCAATATCTATGTCGGAAAAGTCGAGAACATTGTCACCAATCTAAATGCCGCGTTTGTCAAGATAGCGCCGGATGTGCGGTGCTATCTGCCGCTGTCCGATGTGAAGAATCCCGTTTTTACCAGAAAGCTGTCGCAGACAAAGGCGCTTGCGGCGGGCGATGAACTTCTGGTACAGGTCTCGCGCGAGGCGCTTAAGACAAAAGATCCCGCGGTGACGACAAACCTGACGATCGCGGGAACCTATGCCGTCTTAACTTCCGGAAACCGGAAGAAGAGCGTCTCATCAAAGGTAAAGGGGGAGGCCAGAGAGCGTCTGGTGAAGCTTGTAGAGCAGACGGCAGGGGAGTACGGCGTGATTCTCCGCACCAATGCCGCAGAGGCTTCCGATGAGACGGTTATGCTTGAACTGGAAGTGCTTTCAGCGCTATGAGACGATGGCGGAGGCGGCGGCACAAGAACTGTTACACGCTTGTATACAGGGAGGAAGCGGATGGCTGCGCCATATCAGAGACCTGCGGAAGGACGATCTGGAAGAGATTGTGACAGATGACCGCGGAATGTTCGAGGATATCTGCAGTGCCTGCCGGATCCATAAGCAGGCGCTTACGACGGGAGGAAGCGTGCCCGTGCCGGTGGACGATGTAATGACGGCGGATGGAATCCGGATCCGTTATTACAGGATCCGGCGCTCTCCCTTGGAGCACTCTACAGTGTCCGGTCGGAGCTGAAAAATGCATTGAGTGAGCGCGTATGGTTAAAATCCGGTGCCTATCTGGTCATTCAGCCGACGGAGGCTCTGACGGTGGTGGATGTCAACACCGGAAAGAATGTGGCAAAAAAGGAGATGCAGGAGAACTTTCTGCGCGTGAACAAGGAAGCGGCAGAGGAGATTGCCAGACAACTGCGGCTGCGGAATCTCTCGGGAATGGTTCTGGTGGATTTTATAAATCTGACATCAAAATCCGCGGAAGAGGAACTGCTTAAGACATTCCGGGCGGCACTGCAAAAAGATCCGGTTCCGGCGCAGCTTATCGATATGACCGCACTCGGTCTGGTCGAGGTGACCCGCAAAAAAAAATAAAAAGACCGCTGCATGAGATTTTTCCGGACGGTCTGGGTTCTAAAAGATACCTTTCAAAAAAGGTATCTTTTTGTCCTATTTTCCTTAGAATAATAAAAAAATGAAAGGAAACTTGCAGGATGCAGAATACATATCAATTTATCAGTGATAAGGGAGTTTTTTCTCTGCCGGGGGCGGCAGATTACAGTGATCTGTATTTCCCGGTCGCAGGGGTGTGGTATCAAAAGCGCGGTGACGCCGACACTTGGCGGGGACTGCAAGCTGGATCAGAATACGTTTCTGCTGGAGCCGGTGAGCGTGGAGAATCTTCATAATAATCGGAATGCCAGAAATTTCTGGTGCCATATCGGAACGCACGGAAGCTGGTCCGCCACGGGCAATTCGGCGGAAGAAATCGCAAAAAAATTTACGGATCTTGCGGATGAAAACGAAGTGACAGCCGGTTTTATGTGGCAGACCGTGACGAGAACCTCCAGGAAGTATCAGCTTTCGGCACAGATCACGTCGTTTGTTCCGCTGGACGATCCGATGGAGATCATGTATGTGGAGATTACCAATACAGGCAACATGCAGGTACGATTCACGCCGGCCGCAGCCATACCGGTCTATGGCAGGAGCGCGGACAATCTGAGGGATCACCGGCATGTGACATCGCTGCTGCACCGCATCCGCACGGTGGAGAACGGTGTGCTTGTGACGCCGACGATGTCCTTTGACGAGCGGGGGCACCGCCCGAACGAGATGACCTACTTTGTGTGCGGATACGACCAGACGGGGGAGGCACCGGAAGATTTTACCCGACCGTGCAGGATTTTATCGGCGAGGAGGTAATTTTGAGCGGCCAAAGGCGGTTGTCAAAAATCTTGCCGGTGTGCCGGCGGGCAGTGCATATGCCGGATGTGAGGGCGGTCGGCGGACTCCATTTTAAGGAGAGGATTCTTGCACCGGGCGAGACCGCAGGATACACGATCATGATCGGGGCGGTGCGAAAGACGGAATATGCCGGGGAGACGATTTTAAGCATGACGGCAGCGTACCGCACGGCGGCGCAGACGAAGGCGGCGTATGAGCGCATGAAAACATACTGGGAACAGAAAGTAAATGTATCCTACCACACGAAAGACCGCCAGTTTGACCGCTATATGCAGTGGGTCAGCTTTCAGCCGATCCTGCGCCGGATCTATGGCTGTTCCTTTGCCGCACCATGATTACGGAAAGGGAGGAAGAGGCTGGAGATCTCTGGCAGGACTGTCTGGCACTTCTTTTGATGAATCCGGACGGTGTGCGCGAGATGCTTCTCAATAATTTTCAGGGTGTCCGCATCGACGGAACCAATGCGACCATTATCGGAAGCAAGGAGGGAACCTTTATCGCCGACCGCAATCAGATTACGCGCGTGGATGGATCACGGGGTCTGGCCGTTTTGTGACGACAAAGCTCTATATCGACCAGACCGGCGATCTTGCGGTTCTGGCGGAAGAGATCCCATATTTTAAGGATCAGCAGGCAGGGCGCGGGACAAAGAAGGATGCGGCATGGAAGGCGCAGGACGGCTGCTGGCAGAGGGATGCCGCGGGAAATGTCTACCGCGGAAGCGTGCTGGAGCATCTTCTGCGCAGAATCTGACGGCTTTCTACGAGGTGGGCGAACACGGACATATCCGCCTTCGCGGCGCGGACTGGAACGATGCGCTGGATATGGCGGGCGAGCGCGGGAGAGCGTTGCATTTACCAACGCCTATGCAGGCAATCTCCGGGAACTCGCGGAGCTGCTTGCACTCTACGCAGAGAAAACCGGGAAGGAGTCTGTGCCGTTAAATCGGGATCTTTCGTGCTGCTTGCGGATGACGACACCCTGTATGCATCGGTTCAAAAAAAGCAGGAACTCTTAACGCGCTATACCGATGCATGCATCCATGAAGTAAGCGGGCAGAAGACAGAGGTTTCGATTACAGAGCTTGTCCGCAGCCTGCAGAAGAAAGCAGCCTTTCTGACCGGACATATCCGTGCCACAGAGTGGGTGACCGATGAGGAGGGAAACGGCTGGTTTAACGGATACTATGACAATCATGGCAGGTGCGTGGAGGGTGTCTTTGCGCAGGGCGTGCGCATGATGCTGACCAGTCAGGTGTTTGCCGTTATGGCACAGACCGCGACGGATGAACAGGTGGCAGAGATTGTCCGCAGCGCAGACAAATATCTGTACTGCGACGCGATGGGCGGTTACCGGTTAAATACGGATTTCGGTGAAGTGAAAATGGATCTGGGAAGAATGTTCGGGTTCGCTTACGGGGAAAAGGAAAACGGTGCGGTCTTTTCACACATGGCGGTGATGTTTGCAAACGCCCTCTATAAGCGGGGATTTGTAAAGGAAGGGCACCGGGCATTGGATGCGCTTTACCGTCAGTCTGTCCATTTTGAAACCAGCCGGATTTATCCGGGAATCCCGGAGTATTTTAACAGCCGCGGAAAGGGAATGTACCATTATCTGACGGGGGCGGCAAGCTGGTACATGCTTACCGTGATTACGGAAATGTTCGGCGCGAAGGGATGTGCCGGCAATCTGATGTTGGAACCGAAGCTGGAGCGGCAACAGTTTGATCTGGATGAAAGAGCGGAGCTTTTCTTTTCGTTTGCGGGACAGTCGCTGCATCTGGTCTACGAGAACAAAGAGCACAAGGAGTACGGCGCTTACCGCCCGGGAACGATCCGGATTGACGGGGAATTGTGGGATTATTCCGGGGGAGAGAAAGAGACGCGCAGTGTCTGCATCGATAGGGAGCGGTTAAAGCAACTGGATTTTGATGTCACGCATGAAATTTTGGTGGAACTGGTGTAAAGGAGAATGAGATGACAGGGAAAAATGAGACGTTTGTAATGAATGATTATGGGAAAAAATCCACATTTGCGAGTTTTCTGCCGGGAATTGCAGGAATACGGGGAATCCCGATCTGGTGCTACTATGTGAACCGCGGACAGTGTGTGGTGAGTTTCGGCGTGGACAATAAAGATCATGCGATCATGGAATTTTATCCGGCGCATCAGGCATATCAGAATGTAAAGACCACAGGGTTCCGCACATTTTAAAGAAGAACGGTACGGTTTTTGAACCGTTTTCGGATGAGAACATCACGCAACGGATGCAGATTCACATGAATGGTCTTGCAATCGAGGAGCAGAACCGGTCAAGTGGAATGGACACAAAAGTGGTGTACTATACACTGCCCGGAGAAAATGTCGGCGCGCTTGTGCGCGTGGTGAGTGTCACCAATCAGTCCGGGGAGCCCATCGAGCTGGAACTGCTTGACGGCATGCCGGCGGTGATTCCGTACGGCGTGTCCATGGACAGCATGAAAAATATGGGGCAGACCGCGAAAGCGTGGATGCAGGTCGAGGATTTAAGCGAGGGTCTGCCGTACTACCGCGTGCGGGCAAGCATGGATGACACCGCGGCGGTGCGCAGGATCGACGGCGGCAACTTCTCGGCATGCTGCGAAGCGGACGGCAGACGGTTACAACCGATCGTGGATCCGTCTTTGATTTTTTCTGATCTGTCGCTGAAAAGACCGGTCGGTTTTGAAGAACGCCCGTTAAAGGAACTTCTTCTGGAAGAACAGATGACGCAGAACCTGCTGCCGTGCAGCTTTTACGGCATCACGCGCACCCTTGCCCCAGGCGGAAGCGTCACCTTATATGAACTGATCGGACAGGTGGAGAACAAGCAGCTTTTAAAGGAATATTTTGCGGAAAGAAAGATGCCGCCTATTTTGAGGCAAAAAGAGAAGCTGATGAACTTGCAGAGGCGCTGACAGACGGTATCCGCACCAGGACAGCCTCGCGGCGTTCGATGCCTACTGCAGGTACACCTATATGGACAATGTGCTGCGCGGCGGTTATCCGATGCAGCTGGGGAACAATAAGATCTTTTATGTCTATTCCAGAAAACACGGTGATCTGGAGCGGGATTACAATTACTTTTCCATGCTGCCGGAATTCTATTCGCAGGGAAACGGGAACTTCCGCGATGTCAATCAGAACCGCCGCTGCGACACCTTTTGCACCGTTCGTCGGCAGAAAGAATATACAGGAATTCTACAGTCTGATCCAGCTGGACGGGTACAATCCGCTTGGCGTCGAGAAACTGACCTACCGCCTTCAAAGGAGCGGGCAAAGAAGCTGTTGACAGACGTGAAGGAGGAGCAAAGAAGCGCGCTGATTGACTTCGTGACAAAGCCGTTTACGCCTGGAGCACTCTGCCGGAAGTTCGGGGAGGTATTCGGCGATACCTGGATGAGACGTTATTTATCCGGGTCATTGATTTTGCGGAGGAGATGGTGAACGGATCGTTCGGGGAAGGCTACTGGAGCGATCACTGGACCTACAATCTCGATCTGATTCTGGATTACCTTTCTGTGTTCCCGGAGCAGGAGAAGGAAATGCTCTATGAGGAGGTCTATACCACCTTTTGTCCAGAATCAATGTGAACCGCAGGTTCCGCCGCTATGTGGAGACGGAGAATGGCTTAAGGCAGTACCGGGCGTTAAACGAGGCGTCCAGGCGGGCGGACTTGGGGGAAAAACTGGTGAGAACCGAATACGGCAGCGGGGATGTGCTGACCATGACGCTGATGGAGAAATTGATACTGCTCGGTGCTGTGAAATTTGCCACGCTGGATGCTTACGGAATGGGAATCGAGATGGAGGGCGGAAAGCCCGGATGGTATGACGCCCTAAACGGTATGCCGGGACTTTTCGGTTCTTCCATGGCGGAGACCTACGAGCTGGCGCGCATGCTCTCCTACACCATAGAGGCCTTAAAGCAATATCCGGGAGAAGTCGCACTCATAGAGGAACTGGGATGTTTCCTGGATGAACTGAATCTGATCACGCGGCTGGAGCACGACAATATCATGCGGGACGAGGAACTGTTGTCCTTCTGGAACCGGATCAATGACGCGAAGGAGATTTACCGCGACAAGACCTATCAGGGCGTATCCGGTAAGAAGATGGTCTATCACACGGAGCAGCTTGCGGCGATTCTGGAAGGATTCTTGGAGATTGTTACCTGCGGAATCAAAAGGCGCGCCGGATCTCCGGGGAGATCTGCCCGACGTATTTTACTTACGAGGTGCCGGAGTATGAAAAGTTAAGGACGGCGGCATCCGCCGTTAAAATTTGTTCCCAAAATATGCCGTATTTTCTGGAGGGACCGGTGCGCTATCTGAAGCTGCCTGTGGAGCAGGGCGAGAAGCGTGCCCTGTACGAAGCGGTCAAAGAGAGCGATCTCTACGACGGGGAACTGTCCATGTACAAGGTGAATGCTTCCCTTGCGGATTCCTCTTTTGAACTTGGGCGTGCGCGCATTTACCCCGGGCTGGCTCGAAAACGAATCCATCTGGCTTCATATGGAATATAAATATCTTCTTGAACTTCTGCGCAGCGGTCTCTATGAAGAATTTTTCGCGGATTTCAAGAAGGCTGCGATACCGTTCCAGAACCCGGAGATTTACGGAAGAAGCATTTACGAAAATTCCTCGTTTATAGCCAGCAGCAGGAATCCGAATCCGTCCTGCCGCGGAAGAGGATTCGTGGCAAGACTCAGCGGATCAACGATCGAATTTATCAGCATGTGGAAAGAGATGATGTTCGGCGCACATCCTTTCCGGACGGAGCAGGAGGAACTGGTCTTTCGCTTGCACCGGCCATTCCGGCGTATCTGATTCCGGAGGATGGCAGACTTTCCGCTGCGTTTATGAGTAAGACGACCGTGTGCTATGAATTTGGCGGGCACAGGGATTATGTGCCGGGAACCTACCGGATCCGCCATATGGTGTTTTTCTATGAAAATGGCAGTCAGGCGACCGTTGAGGGGGAGAAAGTCTCCGGAAAACTGGCGGAGGATATCCGCGCCGGAAGGGTCAGAAAAATGGAGGTTGCCGTGGACTAAAAAAATGATACCTTTTTAAAATTTGGATCATTTTTTGAGGAAATGAAAGCATCTATAATGCAAGTATCAAAACAACAGAGATGTTGAAATAAAAGGAGGATATTTTTATGAATTGGAAAAAAGCAGTATCCGTCATGCTCGTTGGCATTATGGCATTATCAATGACCGCATGCGGCGATTCGGGAGAAACAAGCACAGATGCAGCTTCTGGTGGGGGAAGTACCGCAGAATCTACGGAGGGTGCAGGCACGTCCGCTTCCGGCGATGATAAGCTGGTGGTATGGACACTCTCAAACGACCTGATCGACTTTGGTGAGCGCTTTGAAGAGCAGACCGGAGTTGCCGTTGACACGGTTGTCATTGAGCCTGCAAACTATCCGACCAAGGTGCAGACAGCGCTTTGGGCGGCGAGAGCGAACCGGATATTATCGTAGGCGAGCCGAAGATGCTGGAGGATTTTTACGACGCAGGATTTTTTGAGGATCTGAATCAGGCACCGTACAACGCACAGGACTATGCAGATCAGATCGTTGATTATGTATGGAAAGTCGGACAGGATTCCGAGGGCATCCAGAGAGCCATTTCCTATCAGATCACCCCGGCAGGTATCTATTATAGAAGAGATATTGCCAAGGAAGTATTCGGAACGGATGATCCGGATGAGGTCGGCAAATTATTTAAGGATTACCCGACTATTCTGGATACCGCGCAGAAGTTGAAGGACGCGGGATACCGTATTTTCTCCTCAGACGCAGAGATGGGCGTATTTTCCGGTGATTCCGCATGGGTGGTTGACGGTGTCTTAAATGTAGACCAGGCAAGATTTGATTACATGGATCTTTGTGTGGATCTGTATCAGAAGGATCTCACCGCATATGCCAACCAGTGGTCCACGCCGTGGTATCAGGCAATGGCGGGAGAGGTTCCGATCTTAACCGCAGATATCCAGAATTACGCGGATGATTCTGTCAACGTATGGGATGCAACAGAGTTTGCAGGAGGCAACCAAGGGCATGGACACCACGACGGTCTTCGCGTTCGGACTGCCGTCCTGGGGAGTACTTACCATGAGAGATAATGTCGGCGACACCTCCGGTTTGTGGGGCGTCTGCAAGGGACCTTCCTCCGGATTTGACGGTGGTACCTATATCGGTATTTCCTCCCAGTCCAACCGCAAAGATACCGCATGGGAGTTTGTAAAATTCTGTACATTAAATGAAGACACCGCAGACTGGTGGATCGATTTCTCCCAGGGCGATACCGTTTCTCCTGAAATCCGCGCTTGAGAAGCACAAAGATGATGAAAATGCAATCTACGGCGGTGAGAAACTGTACCAGTTCTGGTTAGAGCAGGCGAAGGAGATTGATACCTCCAAGGTAACCCGTTACGATCAGGCAATCGGTGATGCATGGGGCAATGCGATCTCTGCGGTCAAGACAGGACAGATGACCAAGGAAGAGGCAGTGAATGATTTCTATGACACGATTGAATCTACATATCCTGATATCACAGTAAACATATAAGAGCAGGGTAACTTGGTATCCTCCCGGACGGCAGCCAAAATGTCCCCAAAGGATGTTGTGGCGGTGCCGGAGGGGGAATACAAAATGAGGATAGAGGGGATTTCCTATGGCAAAACAAATCCGAAAAGACATCCAAATTGTTAAGCTTTTACCGACAGCAAGCTGGCAGGAATGCCGTACCATTTTGTCGGTCTGAAAAATTATACGCGTATTTACCGATAAGTTTTCTGGAGCGCTCTGGAATACAATCAGGATCTGGGGCGTTAATATCGTACTACAGTTAGGACTCGCATTTTTGCTGACCGTTGTGTTCAGTGATATTAAATATAAATTTAAGGGGCTGCCGGTGTTTCGGGCACTGTATTATCTGCCGAACCTGATCGCAGCCACCTCTGTCGCTTTTCTCTTTAAGACACTGTTAGACTGGAGATACGGTACGTTTAACCAGATCTTAAATTCCGTCTATCAGTTCTTCGGGTGAACAAGGCGCCGGTAGACTGGCTTGGAAATTCCGGCACCGCAGAAGCGTAATCGCAGTCATCAGTGCATGGATGTGGTTTTGGCAACTCCTTCATTATGCTGATGGCAGGCGTGCGGGAATCAACAAAGATTACTTTGAAGCCGCAGCGATTGACGGGGCAGGGCGCTGGACGACATTTGGAAAAATCACGCTGCCGCTGTTAAAGCCGATCATGCTTTACGTGGCAATCACTTCCTTGATCGGAGGACTGCAGATGTTTGACCTGCCGTTCCTTATGTCGGAGAAGACGGCGGCATCCTATAACTCGATTGAGACCGTGGTAATGTATCTGTATAAATTTGGTTTCTCGACAGGCACAACACAGACCGGATATGCATCTGCCATTGCATATGCATTGTTCTTAATCATTCTGATTGTATCTGTGCTGCAGTTAAAATTAGTCAACAAGGAGGATTAGTTATGACGACGGGTGATAAGATAAAAAGAGCGTTATTTATATTCTGCTGGTCCTGCTTGCGGCGGCGTGCCTGTTCCCGTTTCTTCTGATGATGGTCAACGCGACCAGGGACGGTGTGGAGATTACACATTTCTTTACGCTGATACCGAGCACGCATCTGAAAGAAAACTGGGAGACCGTATTTAGTTTCTTTAATCTGTTCCGCGGAATGGCAAACAGCTTACTGGTTGCAGTTGCCACACTGCTGACGGCGTATTTCTCGGCGATGACGGCATATGGACTGGCAATGTATCGATTCCGCGGCAACAAGCTGATCTTTACGGCGATCCTTGTTTTTATGATGATTCCGGGACAGCTCAGCCTGATCGGTTTTTACAATTTATGTACCAAATTAAAACTGGTAAATTCCTATATCCCGCTGATTGTGCCGGCGGTTGCGGCACCCGGAACGGTGTTTTTCTTAAGACAAGTACATTTTATCGGTGATGCCGCCGGCACTGGTGGAGGCAGCCAGAATCGACGGTGCAAGCGAATTATATTCCTTCCACAGGATTGCGCTTCCGATCATGTCTCCTGGTATTGCGACGATGGCGATCATGGCATTTATCGGAAACTGGAACAATTATCTGCTTCCGATGATTATCTTAAACAAAATGAGAAGTTTACATTGCCGGTCATGATGGCGACGTTAAAAGCATCGACGGACATTCAGAGAAATCAGGGCGCTATTTATCTGGCGGTGGCAATCTCTGTCATACCGATCCTGATTGTGTTCTGTTTCTGCTCGAAATACATTATCAGCAGTATTTCGGCGGGCAGCGTCAAAGAATAAACTGCCAGCAGGTTTCAAAACTTTATTTTCATAGTTCTCCTCTTAAAAGAGGCACTTTCCGGAAACGGAAAGTGCTTCTTTGCGTGCTACGCTAGTACAGGAGATGGGAAAACGGCTTTTCCTGCTGGAAATATGCCGGAAAATATTATATGATAGAGACAGGAAAATCTTTGATTTTACGGAGAAAAACGGGGGATTGGAATGGGTGGCAAATATAAAAAACAATGGGCGTGTGTGACGCTTTTTTCTCTTATAACAGTGGCGCTGTGCGGTGCCTGTGGGAATGTTATGACCGGCGCTTCCGGAAATGTGCCGGAAACGGAAGCAGCCGGACAAGTGCAGCCGGACGGGGATCTTCCGGCATGGCAGACGTACGCAGACGATCCGGTGACGCTGGACTGGTATATCAACTACTCCTGGTTTTCGACGCCGTGGGGCGAGAATCTGGTGTCGCAGACGATCACGGAGGAGACGGGCGTGGATATTCATTTTATCACGCCGCTCGGAAATGAATCCGAAAAACTGAACGCCCTGATTGCGTCCGACTCGCTGCCGGATTTAATCACGCTCGGATGGTGGGAACCGCAGGTGAGCGAGATGACAGAAAACGGCATGGTCTATGCGCTCAATGAGCTTGCGGACAGCTATGATCCGTATTTCTGGGAGGTCTCGGACCCGGTGGCCGTGAACTGGTATACCACGGACGACGGCAATATTTACGCCTACCCGAACTCCTCCATCACGCCGCAGGATGTAGAGCAGTGCGAGGATTTAAGCAGCAATCAGACCTTTCTGGTGCGCAAGGATATCTACGAGGCGATCGGAAGCCCGGATATGACAACACCGGAAGGCTTTTGCGCAGCGGTAAAGAAGGCAGCGGAGACGTTTCCGGAAGTAGACGGAGAGCCTCTGATCCCGATCGGTGCGCACGTGTTCGACAACGAGGGAAATGTCTCCTTTGACAAATACCTGATGAATTTTCTTGCCATTCCGTGGGAGAAAGACGGCGTCTACTATGACCGCTATACCGATCCGGAATATTTTCGCTGGCTGAAGTATTCAGACAGCTGGGAGAGGAAGGTTATCTTGCGAATGATATTTTTGTGGACACGGACACAGATGGAAAAAAGTGGCGCAGGGCCGCTACTTCTGCATGCTGTATCAATATTCGGATATGCTGACACAGCAGAAAATTTTATATGCCAATGATCCGGACAGCATTTATATATGGCGGTGGAAGGTCCGAGAAATGCAAATGGGGACGATCCGCTGCGCCCGACAACCACGATCAACGGGTGGACGGTGACGCTGATTTCCAAGAACTGCAAACACCCGGAGCGCGATTGCGTTTCTGGATTATCTGATGAGCGAGCACGGGCAGCTTCTCACCTATCTGGGCGTCGAGGGTGTGACTTACGATATAAAGGACGGAAAGCCGGTACTCCGCGATAGCATCAAGCAGATTCTGGACACGGACCGCGCAGCTTACGACAGGGAATACGGGGCGGACGATGCCTACCTGGATGCTGCCTAGGACAATGTGATGCAGCTTCAGTGGAAACAGGAACCATCGCCTGCAACGGCACAGCTGGAGGAATGGGGAAGAAAATATGTCGTATACAACGGTCAGTATGATGTGGTATTTGACTCCGGCTCCAAGGAGGCATCGGAGGAGGACAAGATTACAAAGCTCTGGAGCCAGACGCTTCCGGCGCTTCTTATGGCACCATCGGAGGAGGAGTTTGACACCCTTTTTGAAGAATTTATTGACAAGCGGGATGAGCTGGGCTATACGGATGTCATGGAGAAGAAGACGGCATATATGAACAGCGCCAAAGAGAAGCTTGGCATCCAGTAAAAGAGACGGAGAGTGTTACATGAATTGGAAAAAACGGTTTGTCAGCCAGAAACTGAATGTAAAGTTTACCCTTGTGATTATTCTGTTTATGGTGATTCCCATCGGCATTCTTGCCGGCATCCTTTACAATATGGAGAAAAACGTCGTATCGGAGAATACCGGATATATGGAGTACACCATGGAGCGCAACAAAGATGCCGTTGCAACCAAGATCAATTCCATCAACATGTCCACACAGTTTTTCCTGAGCGATGAGCCGCTTTTGGAAATGCTCAAAAGAACGAAGGACGGGAAGACTTTTTCGGCGGAGGAATGGTACAGCTTTAAGAACAGCGATATTGTGTCCCTCGAGCGTCTGGTAAACAACAACCCGCTTCTCTACGGCGTGCGTGTGTATGCGTCAAACGACCGGGTACAGGAGATGATGCCGATTCTCTATGCAGCCTCCCGCATGGAAAAGCAGCCCTGGCAGTCGGAGGAGACTGTTACCGGCTGGCATTACGACTTTAACGATCAGATTTTTAATTCTTACACGATGAGACAGAACCGCAAGATCTTATCGCTCGTGACGGAGATAAAGGACAGCGATTCCGGGACGCTCGGAATGATCGAGGCGGCTATGACGATGGAAAACATGTTTCCCAGTCTCTACGAGAACATTGAGGACGAGTGGAGCTGTTTTCTGACAGAGGACGGCGGGTGTTATTTGGGAGAAGGTGACGGGGAGGACGAAAACACAGGACGGCAGGAACTGCTCGCCGAGATCATGGCACAGTATACGGCGGACGAGGAAATACAGACCTGCTATCTGAAGCTGCAGGGACAGCATCTGATCGTATCCTACCTTCCCTTGCAGGAATTAAACGGGACCCTGCTCTGCGTGAAAAATATTACGTCCAACATTCATCACGTATACCGCATGCGCAACACGTTTGTGCGGTCATGCTCGTGTTTTGGTTGTTCTGACATTTTTATCAATGCGATCGTAAAACATCTGTTAAAACAGCTGTACGAGATTCTGCGCGCCATCCGGCGCGTGCAGGGCGGAGATCTGGACGTGGTGATCGAGCACTGCGGACCGGATGAGATGGGAGAGCTGGGAACACAGATCAACAAGATGTTAACGAGGATCAAGCAGCTCATGGACGACAATCTAAAGCGCGAAATGCTGGTAAAAAATTCAGAGATCCGTGCGCTGCAGAATCAGATTAACGCGCATTTTATCTATAATGTCTTGGAGTCCATCAAGATGATGGCGGAGATCGACGAGGAGTACGATATTTCGGATGCTGTCACATCCCTCGGGAAGCTCTTACGCTACAGCATGAAGTGGGTATCAGGCAATGTCCTGGTGGAGCAGGAACTGGAATATATCAAGAATTATATGGCGTTAATCAATCTGCGGTTTGATTACGAGATCTATTTATCACTCAATCTGCCGGAGATTATTTTACAGCAGGAGATTCCCAAAATGTCGCTGCAGCCGATCGTGGAAAATGCCATCTATCACGGAATCGAGCAGATGGCGGAAGATACCAACATCTACATCAAGGGGCGCGTGGAAGGAAACGACTGCGTGATTGAAATTACGGATGCCGGGCGCGGCATGACCGAGGAAGAGATGGCACAGCTTCGTCAGAAGATTGCAGGGGAACTGGATTCGAGCGGGGGTTCCGGAAACGGAATCGGCTTAAAAACGTGCAGGACCGGATCCAGATTGCATTTGGCGGGGCGTATGGCATAGAAGTGGCGTCGCAGATCGGATGCTATACCAAAATTATCGTCCGCATTCCGATGACGCACAGGGGAGAAGCAGAATGAAGACTGTATTGATTGTTGAGGATGAAAAATTGATCCGGCAGGGACTCCGCAAGATGATTCAGCGGAGCGGTGTCCCGGTGGAAGTGATTATGGAATGTAACAACGGTGAGACGGCGCTTGAGATTTTAAAAGAGCAGTCCATCGATGTCATGTTTACGGATATCCGTATGCCAAAGATGGACGGAATCGAGCTGGTGGAGCGCATGCAGGAATGTGAACACATACCGCTCACCGTTGCGATCAGCGGTTACGATGACTTTAACTATGCGGTGGCGATGATGCACAACGGGGTGCGGGAATATCTGTTAAAACCGATCGAGCGCGAAAAAATCTGCGACATACTTGCCAGGCTGAATCAGGAGATTGAGGAGGGCAGGGAGCAGGAGAAAACGCGCCAGAAGCTCGGACAGCAGCAGATCCGTCATCTGATGCTTCTGGCAGAGATGCCGGAAGAGGAGCTTACCATGTTGGAGACCCAGTATGACCAGCATTTTATTTTAGATCTGAGCGGAAGCCGTATGTGGTCTGCAGAAACCGGAAAAGAGGAGGAATCCTGCCCGAAGGACTGCCTGTTCCTGGGCGATGTCGAGGGAAATGATCTCTTTAATCGAGGCGGAAGCACTTTCGGACCGTCCGGGGAATATCCTTTTGCAGGAATATACCGGAATCAGCCGGCCGCATCAGGAATCCGCGAACTGCGCGAGGCATATCTGGAGGCGCGAAATGCGCAGGTGCGCGTTTTGCACGAACCGCAGTCAGATGCGCTATGGGCAGGAGATGCCGCGTGTCCCACAGAAGCTGGTGCAGGAGGCGTCAAAGCTGGTTGCAGACGAGATGAAACTGCAGCGGGTGCAGTTACTTGGAACCGACCGCACCGAGGAACTGCAGCACGTCTGGACGCAATTTTACGAGGTAAAGCATGGCCGCATCGGTGTCCGGGACTTTGAGGAGTGCATGACGGATTTCCTTACGGAGACGTCAAAAACGTACCGGAATGTGCTGGAGGAAAAAGAAAACTGCGGGGAGATCAAAGAGATTACAGACCCATTCGGGGAGGACGCAATCGACCGCTACGAACAGAAGGTGCTGGCATTTGTGACCGGTCTGCAGGCGCGGATTTTAAGCCAGTTTGACACAAACGGGAATCAGCAGAAAATGAAGCAGGCGGTCGCCTATATCGAAGAACACTATGCCAGTGATCTGAATATGGCGGTTGTCTCCAATTATCTGTCCATGAATTATTCCCTGTTTTCTTATTCGTTTAAGCAGTATACCGGAAGTAATTTTGTCAATTACTTAAGAGACATCCGCATGAAGGAGGCGAAGCGTCTGCTCGCCGGAACGGATATGCGCATCGCGGAGATCTCCCAGGCAGTCGGCTATGAGGAACGAGAAGCATTTTATGAAACTGTTTAAGAGCAGCTGCGGCGTTTCACCAAGCGAATACCGGAGAAATATGGGGCTTACCGGGTAAAAAGATCGAACTGGACTGGTCAAAAATAGCAAAACTGGACATATTCATTCGTCCAGAAATGGGGTATCATGGCTCTAACAAAAAAGAAAGAGAGATAGAGCCATGTCAGAGACTAAAACTATGAGCAGCACAAAACAACCAGCACAGAGCAGGTGCGTTTTCTTACCGTCACAGCGATCGGAATCGCACTGGTATATGTATTTACCTGGCTGATTAACATTCGCCTGCCGTTTGCGCCGCAGGGCGGACTGATTCATCTTGGAAATGTCCCACTGTTTATTTCGCAATCCTGTTTGGCAAAGACGGGAGCCATTGCCGGCGGAGTCGGCATGGGACTGTTTGATCTGTTGTCCGGCTGGACGGCATGGGCACCGTTTACCTTTGTGATCGTCGGATGCATGGGATTTGTGATGGGATGGATTACAGAGAAGAAGCAGGGCTTTCAGTGGTATGTTGTGGCAATGCTTGCTGCCTGCGCGATCAAGATCGGCGGATATTACATCGCAGAGGGAATTATTTACGGCAACTGGATCACACCGGTGACATCGATTCCGGGAAACCTGGTGCAGATCGGTACAGCAGCAGTGATCGTTCTTATCATCATTGCACCGTTAAAGAAAGTAGCTGCAAAACTGTGGAACTAAGGAGGCGTTTCCATGTATAAGATTATGACACCGGGACCTACGCAGGTCAAAGAGAATGTCCGCATGGCGCGCAGTTTTCCCTGCACCAATCCGGATCTCGATGAAACTTTCGTAGATTTTTATAAGGAGACCTGTGAACTGATCAGCCGCCTGCTGCACACCGGGAATGAGACCCTGATTTTAGGCGGAGAGGGAATTCTGGGGCTTGAGGCTGCCTGTGCCTCCCTGACGGAACCGGGCGATCCGGTACTGGTGCTGGATAACGGCGTATACGGCAGAGGGTTTGCTGATTTCGTTTCCATGTATGGCGGAAAGCCGGTTCTGTATTCCGTGGATGAGAAAAATCCGATTGATCCGGCCGCCCTGGAAGAATATTTAAAGGAACATCACGATTACAAATATGCAACGCTCGTGCACTGCGATACCCGAGCGGCATGTTAAATGACATCTCTGCGCTTTGTCCGCTTCTGAAAAAATACGGGATACTCACGGTGGTGGATTCCGTCTCCGGCATGTTCGGCGAGGATGTGCGCGTGGATGATTTTCAGATTGATGTCCTCTGCGGCGGTTCCCAGAAAGCTGTTTCGGCACCTCCGGGACTGACGTTTGTCACGGTGAGTGATGCGGCATGGGCAGCCATCGATGGCAGAAATGTACCGATTGCCTCTTTTTATGCAAACCTTAAGGTGTTTGAGGGATATTACGAGAAAAAATGGTTCCCGTACACCATGCCGATCAGTGATATCTACGGACTGCGCGCCGCGTTCGACAATATCGCGGGCGATCCGGATATGCTGGCGCGTCATGCACGGATCGGTGAGGCATGCAGGGCGGCAGTCCGCGGAGCGGGACTGAACTACACCTTGCATCCGGTTTCTCCGATACCGTCACGGTGTTTGACGTCCCGAAAGAGACGACCGCGGATGCCATTTTACAGACCATGCGTCAGAAGCACGGTATCATGCTGGCAGGATCGTTTGACTTTGCGGGGCAGGTGATCCGCATCGGACATATGGGAAGCAATGCGAACGTGGTGGACATGATCGAGACGTTAGATGCATTGGATGACACCCTGCGGGAACTGAATGTTCCGCTGAAAGGGCAGCTTCGCATGATCTTTCAGGAGGAAGTGTCCAAAAAGGGGCTGGTACTTTAGAGGGCAGTGAATTTTGAAGTGATAAGTAATATGCCAGAAAATACAGCATGTAGATTTCAGCTGAACTGCATAGGATACAATTATTTGAAAAATGAGAGCATTTCTTCCTGCCGGAGGTTTGCATCTGATTCCGTGTCTCTTCCACGTTTGGACTCTCCCGGTGTGTGTCCGACAAGCCACAGACAATGAGCGGACTTTTAGTGCCCCTAGTGCCACCGCTACACAATATAAAACCGCGCGAATCGAAACTCGTTGGCATCTGCTATTGAAAACATGGCAGATGCCAACGAGTTTCGGTTCGCGCGGTTATGTTTTGTTCAGAGGTGCCATAAGGGACACACACAAAAGTCCTACAAATTGTCTTCCGGGATGCGGACATGACCCGCGGAGTGTTCCAAACTTGGAAGACACGGATCATCGCAGATGCAAATCCCGGCTGGTTAGAAATGCCGCATTTTGAACAGAATGTATCCTATGCATTCCAGCTGAAATCAACAGATAAGCTGTCTATCATATTACTTATCACTTCAAAGAAATGTCTGCTTAAAGCACCAGCCTCTTTTGACAGATGTTATTTTCTGCTTCCGGCCGCCTTATGGTAGACATAAGCGGCGATGACCGAGGTGACGGCTTCGGTGATCCAGAAAGCATGCCATACTCCGGTTGGTCCAAAGATACGGCACAATACAAAGGCTGCCGGGATCATGAGAATTACATAGCGGAACAGCGATATGACAAGGGACTGCGTTCCTTTTCCAAGCCCCTCCAAGGCGCCGGAGGCTGTGACGGACACGGAGGAGATGATAAAGCCTGCACTGATGATGCGCAGTGCGGTTCCTCCGGCTGCGATCGTCTCGGCATTTTCGGTAAACAGTTCCATCAGACCGCGCGATGCCACCAGGCATAAAATTGTGCCGAGCGCCATAATGACAGCACTCATCGCAAGCGTAATCTCATAGATCTTTTCACGCGCTTCTGCTCGCCGGCACCGTAATTATAGCCGATCAGCGGACGCATGCCCTGGACAATGCCGTTTGCCGGAAGATAGAGGAAGGTCTGTAATTTGTAATAGATTCCCAGAATGACCACATAGATCTGGGAGTAAGCTGCCAGAATACCGTTTAAGACGGATACTAACAGCGATGGCAGGGCAAGATTTAAGATGGCAGGAACTCCGATCGAGTAGAGACGATGGTCGGTTTCCTTATGAAAAGCAAGGTATTCTTTGCGGATTTTGACCGGGATCGGGCGCTTGTTGTACACCGTCAGGTAAAGAAGGAGGGTACACAGCTGACCGATCGCTGTGGCAATCGCTGCGCCGGCGATACCAAGCCTCGGGAAAATTCCGATGCCGAAAATCAGGAGCGGGTCTAAGATAATATTAGTAATACTTCCGCACAGCAGGCCGATCATGGATACTTTCATGCGTCCCACGGACTGGAAGATTTTCTCAAAGGAAAGATTCGCCATGGTGATTGTCGAAAACGCAAATACGATCACCGCGTACTCCATTCCCATCTGATATACCTGCATCGTTGGTGAACATGTCAAGGAAAGCCGGCATGATGGAGATGCTTAACACAGTGACGACAACGCCGTGGATGAGTGCCAGAACAAGTCCCTGTGTGGCGGCGCGGTCGGCGCCTTTTGTCGCCTGCTCCGAGAAAATAGGCAATCAGTGCATTGATACCAACGCCGAATCCGATGGCAAGCGCGTTGACAAAATTCTTAATCGGGAAGACGAGGGACAGCGCTGTCATGGCATTCTCATTGATTCTGGCGACGAACAGACTGTCTACAATATTATAAAGTGCGTTTACCATCATGGATATGACCATCGGAAGCGCCATGGAGGTAAGCAGCGGAAGTATCGGTTTTTCTTTCATAAATGTTTCGTTCATGTGGTATTTCCTCCTATATAATAGTCCGGGTTTATTGTATCCAGGATAAAACAGAACGCCACACAATGACTCAAAAGAATCATTGTGTGGCGAAAAAGTCAGACTTGAAAAGTCCACACCAAGTTTTAGCGAAGAGAGTATAGCACGATCCATAGGAAAAGTCAAGAATTTTGGCAAAAGTCAAAATCTGTTGACGAAACCAAACTGCTATGCTATTATCTTCTAGTATGCCGCACAGTGAGGTCTCAAAGTCCGTCCGGATTGCCGGGCGACACCACAACTGGCGAGTAATGATAATAGGAGGTGCCATATGTACGCAATTATTGCAACAGGTGGTAAACAGTACAAAGTAGCTGAGGGCGATATCATTAACGTAGAAAAGCTTGGTGCAGAAGCTGGTGAGAAAGTAACTTTTGATCAGGTTTTAGCTGTATCCGACAACGGAATTAAGGTTGGTTCTGATGTAGCAAACGCATCTGTAGAGGCTTCCGTTGTAAAAGAGGGAAGATCTAAGAAAGTTATTGTTTACAAGTACAAGAGAAAGACCGGATATCATAAAAAGAACGGTCACAGACAGGCGTTTACACAGGTTAAGATCGAGAAGATCAACGCTTAATCCTGGAAGGTTGTTATGACAAAGATAACGATTTTCCGCAATCATGACGGTGAGTATTTGGGCTTCGACTGCCTGGGACATGCCGGGTATGCCGATGAAGGCGAGGATATTGTATGTGCGGGAATTTCTGCACTGGTTATCAATACGATCAATTCCATCGGGCTGTTTACCGACGAACCATGCGAGACGGATGCCGACGAAGACGATGGCGAGATTCGCCTGCGATTTACTTCACCGGCCGGTCACGATGCCGGATTGCTGATGCAGTCGCTGGTACTTGGCCTGCAGGGAATACAGAATACTTATGGGAATGATTATATCATTCTGAATTTTAGGGAGGTGTAGAACATGATGAATATGAACCTTCAGTTTTTCGCTCATAAAAAGGGAGTTGGTTCTACAAAGAACGGCCGTGACTCTGAGTCTAAGAGATTAGGCGCTAAGAGAGCAGACGGACAGTTCGTGAAGGCTGGCAACATTTTATACAGACAGCGCGGAACAAAGATTCATCCGGGAGTTAATGTAGGCATCGGCGGTGATGATACATTATTCGCACTGACAGATGGTATCTTAAGATTCGAGAGAAAAGGAAAAGACAAGAAGCAGGCTTCTGTTTATCCAGTAGCTGAGTAATAAGATGCAGAGTGTAGACCCGACTATGCAGCGCTTACCTGATGGCAGGCGTCTATAGCCGGGTCTTCTTGTATCTGGATTTGTAACCGTTCGGTAGGTGGCAGCATCTGCTGCCTGAAGTTGAATTGAGGTAGAATATAATGTTTGCAGACAGAGCAACAATTATCATAAAATCAGGGAAAGGCGGCGACGGGCATGAGCTTCCGCCGTGAAAATATATTGCCGGATGGCGGTCCTGACGGCGGAGACGGCGGCAAGGGCGGCGACGTGATCTTTGTGGTGGATGAAGGTTTAAACACTCTGACGGATTACCGTCATCGCAGAAAGTTTGCGGCAGCCCGGAGAAGAGGGCGGCAAGCGCAACTGCCACGGCAAAACGGTGAGGATCTCATCTTAAAGGTGCCGGAGGGAACCGTGATCAAGGATGCAGAGTCCGGCAAGGTCATCGCTGATATGTCCGGTGAGAACCGCAGACAGGTCATTTTGCGGGGCGGCAGAGGCGGACTTGGCAACCAGCATTACGCGACATCGACGATGCAGGCACCAAAATATGCGCAGCCGGGCGGAGATTCGATCGAGATTGAAGTCAAGCTGGAATTAAAAGTAATCGCGGACGTCGGTCTGGTCGGCTTCCCGAATGTCGGGAAATCCACGCTGTTATCGCGCGTGACCAACGCACAGCCGAAAATTGCCAACTATCATTTTACAACGCTGCAGCCCAATCTTGGCGTGGTGGATTTAGACGGCGCGAAGGGTTTCGTCATTGCTGACATTCCTGGACTGATTGAGGGCGCTTCCAAGGGTGTTGGACTTGGACTTGAATTTCTGCGCCATATCGAGCGCACGAAGGTAATGATCCACATGGTGGACGCTGCCGGCACCGAGGGACGTGATCCTGTGGCAGATATTATCGCGATCAACAAGGAGCTGGAAGCTTACGATCCGGCACTGTTAAAAAAGCCGCAGGTCATCGCGGCAAATAAAATGGATGCGGTCTACGGGGACGAGAATGAGATTATCCAGAAGTTAAAAGACACCTTTGAAAAAGACGGAATCCGTGTGTTCCCGATTTCTGCCGTAAGCGGCAAGGGATTAAAGGAACTGTTGTACTGCGTGAGCGAGCTTCTCGACCAGTGCAGCAAGGAGCCGGTTGTCTATGAGCCTGAATTCGATCCGGCACCCGTTTCTTTAAGGATGAGCCATACACGATTACGGTGGCTGACGATGGTGCATTCGTTGTGGAAGGACCGAAGATCGAGAAGATGCTTGGCTATACGAATATGGATTCCGAGAAGGGATTCCTTTTCTTCCAGAAGTTCATGAAGGAGCAGGGCATTTTAAAAGACCTGGAGGCACAGGGAATTGAGGACGGCGATACCGTGCGCATGTACGGTTTTGAATTTGATTATTATAGAGTAAAGAGGAGGAAGCAGGATATGGAATTGACAAGTAAGCAGCGCGCCTATCTCGGCGGATGCAAGCACCTTAGATCCAATCTTCAGATCGGCAAGGCAAGCCTGACACCGGAGATTATCCAGGCGCTGGATGAAGCATTAGAGAAACGGGAACTGATTAAGATTTCCGTATTAAAGAATTGTGCGGATGATCCGCGGGAGATTGCACAGGTCATCGCAGAGCGCACACATTCTGCTGTTGTAAAAGTCATCGGCAAGAAGATCATCTTATTCCGCCAGGCGAAGAAAACAGCAAGTTTGAACTTCCGGCATGAGAAAGATCGGAATTTTAGGCGGCTCGTTTGATCCGATTCATCAGGGACATCTGAATATTGCAAGGAGCGCCTACCGGGAGTTCGCGTTGGACGAGGTGTGGTTCATACCGGCAGGGCACTCTCCGAATAAGGAGGAGGCGGAGATGACACCCGCGCAGGTGCGCGCGGAAATGACGCAGGCGGCCATCAAAAATGATGCGTCATTTAAGCTTTCACGTATAGAAATAGAGTCTTCCGGGACAAGTTATACGTATAAGACGCTGCAGCATCTAAAGGAACAGTTCCCGGAGGATCAATTCTTCTTTATCATGGGAGCCGATTCCCTGGACTACTTTGACAAGTGGAGGCATCCGGAGATCATCTGTCAGAATGCCACCGTGCTTGCAGCGGTCAGGGATACCTTAGAACTGCCGCAGATTGAGGGAAAAATACGGCGCATCAAGGCGTTGTTTCCGGCTGAGATCTATCCGCTTGCGGGCGGACGGACCGATGTCTCCTCGACGGCAATCCGCGCACAGATTCGCATGACAGGTGAATGTCCCGCCATGCTCCCGGGCGAGGTGTGGGAGCTGATCAAACGCTATCATCTGTACGGCGTATCGAATTTGGGATAATAAAAATGGAACAGCATGAGATTCGTAAACGATTAAAAAAAGAGTTGGATAAGGGACGGTATGAGCACACGAAAGGTGTCATGTATACCGCCGGATGTATGGCGATGGCTTATGAGACATCGATCGAGCAGGCGATGCTCGCAGGTCTGCTCCACGATTGTGCCAAATGTATTCCGGACGATGAGAAGCTTCAGATCTGTGAGGAACATGACATTCCCATCAATGCCGTAGAATATGAGAGCCCGTTTCTGCTGCATGCCAAGCTGGGAGCTTATCTGGCAGAGACGGTCTATGAAGTAAAAGATCCTGAGATCCTGCACGCCATCAAGGTACACAACCGGCGCGCCGGATATGAGTACGCTCGATAAGATCATCTATATTGCGGATTATATCGAGCCGGGAAGGAACAAGGCCGCAGATCTGCCGAGGGTGCGGAAACTGGCATTTGAAGATCTGGATGCCTGTATGGCGGAGATTCTCTGCGACACATTGAAATACCGCTCCAGGGTCGGCGGACCGTTAGATCCCTCCACACAGCTTGCCTATGAATTCTACCGGCAGTACCAGAAGGAACAGACAGATCCGGTTTGACGGATTACCTGTTAAAACGAACAAAGAACAGATAGAAAGGAAACATGCAATGACATCACAGGAATATTGTAAAATAGCAGTAGCGGCTTTGGAAGACCGCAAGGCGGAGGATGTTAAGATCATTGATATCCGTGAGATTTCACCGGTTGCAGATTATTTTGTGATTGCGGACGGAACGAATCAGAATCAGATTCAGGCAATGCGTGATGCCTGCGAAGAGGCATTATACAAAGCGGGACTTAAGACCAAACAGATCGAGGGAAATTCTAGTTCTACCTGGATTCTCATGGATTACGGTGACATCATTGTCCATATTTTTTCCAAGGAAGATCGTTTATTCTATGATCTGGAGCGTATCTGGAGAGACGGAAAGATCGTAGATGTGGCTGATCTGTAAGATTCCGGAGAAATGGAAAGGTCATAGATGCGGCGGATCCGTAAGATTCCGGAGAGACGGAAAGGTCATAGATGCGTGTTTTGAACTTAAGAGTGTCGTAAAAAGAGTATGCCTCCCTTCTGGCTGACAGGAAAGGGGGCATACTTTTTTCTATATAATAGGAAACTTCGTTCCTGTTACATAGAAAAGCTCCGCAGGGATGTGCACTCGCGCGATGTCGCTAGAGCAACCCGCCGCAGGCGGAGAATCCCTGAAAAGCAGGATTCTTTCTTGTACATTATAATAGGAATCTGCATTTTATTCCAGGAATACCGAACTTCATCAGGAAAGAAAACGGAAAATACCAATGACCTTTCCGAGAATCTGGCAATCTGGAACAATGATCGGATCCATCGTGTCATTCTCCGGCTGCAGGCGGATATAACCGTCCTCCTTATAAAAGGTCTTAACTGTAGCGGAATCCTCCACCAGCGCGACGACCATCTCGCCGTTGCGCGCGGTCGACTGCTTCTCAACCAGCACATTGTCTCCGTCGAAGATGCCGACGTTGATCATGCTTTCGCCCTTTACCCTCAACATGAACGTCTCCGCGTTCGGGAGAAATTCGGTCGGAATCGGGAAGTAGGTCTCAATGTTCTCGACTGCGAGTAACGGCTGACCGGCAGCCACATTCCCGAGAATCGGGACATTGACAACCTCGCGTCTGGTGAGGTTAAAGTTATCATCAATGATCTCGATCGCACGCGGCTTCGTCGGGTCGCGGCGGATGTATCCGTTCTTCTCAAGTGTCTCCAGATGGAGTGGACGGAGGAGGTAGACTTCAAGTCAACTGCCTCGCAGATCTCACGCACAGCGGGCGGATATCCCTTATTCAATATCTCCTGTTTAATGTATTCCGAGAATCTCTCTCTGCTTCGTGCTGATCTTGCCGTATGCCATGCATATACCTCCTGTCAATCATTACCAATGCTATTATGTATAATTTAGTTTAACACAGCATGCGTAAAATGCAAACATATATTCCGAAAATTTGTTCGATTTTTTGTTGACAAACGGATGTTCTGGTATTATGATAGGAGCATAAACAAACGTTCGTAACAAACGTTCGGAATGAACGTTCGATTAACATGACAGGAGGTATTCTTATGAGAAGCAGAAGAGCAGCGGTAAAGGCGCAGAGACGCACATTCATGTTGGGATTGATGGTTTTAACCGTCATTGTGATCGGTTCTGTCCTGCTGGGAACGATCCGCACACAGGCATGGCTCCTGCAGAACCTTCTTATAAATATTACAAGCATCCAGATCCAGAAGGGAGATACCCTCTGGAATATCGCAGATGAATATATCACAGACGATTACGACAGCATGGACGAATATATGGAGGAGATCTGTGCGATCAATCACATCCTGCCGGGGGACATTCATTCCGGACAGTATCTGACCATCCCGTATTATTCGGCAGAACATCTCAAGTAAGATGGTATTTTTGTGCAGCGTCTCCGGTCGGTTGTGTTTTTTGGGTAAGTACGGTATAATGAATTCTGACGAGCTCATATTGTGCGGGAAGGCAGCACAGAGAATATGAATTACGGAGGATGAGTTATCTCGTATGATAAAGTTTATCTATGTGATTTTAATGAATCTTTTCAGAGCGCCTTATGATACCGAAGATGCGCAGGGGCGGATCATCCTGAAAAGTATAGTGTAGAGGAGCGCTACGCGCTGGCGCGCCATGTGATTCGCCTGATGAAGGTAACCGGCGGCATCCACACAAAATCTTACGGCACAGAGCTGCTTCCGACAGAAGGCGGATACATGATGTATCCGAATCATCAGGGAAAGTACGACGCACTCGGCATTATCTACACCCACAGGGAGCCATGTTCTCTTGTGATGGATAAGGCGAAGTCCAATACCATACTGGTTCGTGAATTTGTGGATCTGCTTCAGGGAAAGCGGCTGGATAAGAAGGATGTCAGACAGGCATTGACGATCATCAATGAGGTATCCGAGAGTAAAGCAGGAAAGCGATTACTTAATTCTGTTTCCGGAGGCGGATACGGATTTAACAAAAAAGAACCATGTGGTAATGATTTTAAAATACAGTTTTAAGATTGCGTTAAAGACAAAGGCACCGATCGTACCGGTGGCTCTGATTGATTCTTATAAAGTTTTTAACAGCTTTTGTCTGGGACCGGTCACCACGCAGGTACATTATCTGAAACCGATCTTATACGATGAATATGGCGGTCTCAAAACGCATGAGATTGCGGATCCTG